>Ga0310342_100000004_pt1 | contig 122593 bp, 116 predicted proteins | sample S15DNA20500_MG_FD_206155 | JGI IMG/M metagenome (GOLD analysis project Ga0310342, IMG submission 206155) | Marine microbial communities from station ALOHA, North Pacific Subtropical Gyre - S1503-DNA-20-500_MG | ecosystem: Environmental > Aquatic > Marine > Oceanic | place: Pacific Ocean... | reverse complement strand
GGTCGACCCCGCCAACGTTCCCACCATTGATCTATTTGCTCGTCGATTTGATCGACGTTTGGGCCAAGGGGACTGTTGCCGCTCATCGACGCTGATCCTCGTGCACCCAATCACAGTTGCATGCCAAACCGATGAATGCCAGGCAACTCGGAGGAGGAGTCACTCTTCCCCCAAAGAGGTCGTTGATTCGAGCACCGGAAGTTGAGGATCAGTCGGTGGGGGTATCGTGAGCAAGGGGCCGTCGTCCTTATCAGGCGAAGGCGGGATCAGAAGAATCTGGCCTACATAGATCATTGTTGGATCGGCGATGTTGTTTTCGCGCACTAGGTCATTGAGATGAATGCCGAAACGATCGGCAATAGCGATGAGCGTGTCCCCTCTAATTACTTCGTAGGTGGCGCGAAATGCTTCTTCGGTTGGTGTAACTTCACCAACTTTCACCGCCGTCGAACCGACATTGACCGGTTCGGGTTTTATCTCCGGCGTGCAAGCAACAAGAGAGATGAATATCAAAATGGCGAACGGTGAGGCCACGAAGTGTCGAATCGGTGTCACTCAGAAGTTCCGTCTGACGCTGGAGGAATAAATAGGGTCTCCCCGATTCCCAAGATCGTGTCTTCCTTTCCGTTTTCCGTCATCAGGTCAGCAACTGTCACACCAAATCCCTTGGCTATTTTTCCGAGTGTGTCTCCGGGCTGCACTACATAAGCCATTCGCTGAATGATCTTTTCCGTCGTTGTCGTCGTGAGTTCAGGGCGCAGCGTTGTCAAAACAGGGGTCGTGGTGGGGATGGGTCGAACTTTAGGTTCAGTCGCGCATGCGATTAAACCCAACGGTAACGCGGCAACCACACACAGAAATTTTGCGGCTCTCAAGATCCTGGTCCTTAAGTCCTAAAGCCGCTCTGATTCAGCGGGATAGTTGAAGGCCAGGTATGCGGGTCTGCGTTGCTGAGGAATGGTTGTGCTTCCTGTTCCTCGACAGTGAGAATTTCGACCCCGTCTTCTCGCACCAGAACTGTGTGTTCGAATTGAGCGGTACGACTTAAGTCAGCAGTAGCAGCTGTCCAGCCGTCATCCCATAAATTTGCTCGAGGTGAACCGATGGTGATCATCGGTTCGATCGTGAACGTCATTCCAGGTTCGAATTGGAAGCGAGCGGATGGCTCATAATAGTGCGGAATATTTGGCTGATGATGGAAAACTTCCCCTACTCCGTGACCAATGAACTCACGCACCACGCCGAAACCGGCGTCCTCAGCGTGGCCCTGGATTGCTTTACCTATATCACTGACGATCCCGCCAGAGCGGACAGCGCCAATACCTAAATACAGACATTCCCGAGTTGTTCGAATCAACTCCTCGGAGCGTTGATCGATCTGACCGACGGCAAAGGTTTCGCTGTGGTCGCCGTGGACGCCGTTGAGGAAAATCGTGACGTCGCAATTGATGATGTCGCCTTCGCGTAAGGCGCGACTATCTGGAATGCCGTGACAGATAATTTCATTGACGGAAGTGCAAAGCGATTTTGGATACCCGTTGTAGTTGAGAGGGCTGGGGTATCCGCCCTCCGCTATGCACGCCTCGTGGCAAACTGCGTCGAGGTGGTCAGTCGTGACACCTGACGTAATTTCGGCAGCGACTTCGCGGAGCACTCTCCTGGCCGCAGCGCCAGCGATGCGCATCCGGGCTAGCTCCGCATCATCCTTTATTAAGTTCGCGGGTGCTTGAAGAATTGGCACGCCGTCTGCCGCGTAATCAGGACGGGCAATGTCTTCAGGCACAGACCGCATCACCGATACATCACCCGGGGTCACGGGATCAGAGCTTTGCCGGGGCTGCCGCATCGCTGGACGTCGTCTTTTACGCTTCACCATTAAGGCGAAGCTACCTGAGGTCGCTGTGATTGAGGAGACAGGGGGGACAGGGACGTGACAATCTGGCGGGGATGACTGTCGAAATTCACGGCTCTGTTGCCGCCGGTTGGGAACCTTTGTACGAACAATTCGCGTTTAACTTCGCCCATCGGGGCGAGCTAGGTGCTTCGGTATGTGCCACTTATGAAGGTAGAACGGTTGTTGATTTGTGGGCTGGCGATCGTGACACCGACGGCAATCCCTGGTTGGTCGACACCATTGCAGTGATCAACTCATGCACGAAGGGTGGGGTTGCGCTTGCTTGCCACCTCTTGGCTGACCGCGGTCTTCTTGATCTTGACGCACCGGTCTTTGAGATTTGGCCCGAATTTGCGCATGGAGCGAAGGCTGGCGTTACGACCCGAATGATGTTGAACCATACGACGGGTGTCGCAGCTTTCCGCGACGATCTTCCTGGCGACTCGGCTCTGGACTGGGACTACATGTGTGATCGAGTGGCCGCAGAGGAACCCTGGTGGGAGCCTGGTACTCGCAACGGCTACCACTTGATGTCGTTCGGGTGGGTAGCAGGGGAATTGGTTCGTCGAGCATCGGGACAAAGTCTGGGAGCTTTTTTTCGAGAAGAGGTGGCAGAACCAGTAGGTGCCGACTTCTGGATTGGGTTACCGACTGAAGAACATCACCGAGTTTCGCCTCTGAGACCATTCCGGCCTAGCAAGAATGAAACGTTCGCAGCGTTTACCGACGCGTTTTTGGCGGACCCGACAGGCCTGCAGGGGAGAGCCTGGCGCAATCGAGGAGGAGCAAAAGGAGACTCACCCGAGGTGTGGTCAGCGGAATTAGGTGGCGGTGGGGGAATTGCGAACGCACGCGGGCTGGCCAAGATTTACCAGTCCTGCGCTACTGGCCAATTTGTGAGCGCTTCTCAACTCGAGAGAATGTCTCGAGTATCTGTTGGGACCGAGTGCGATGCGATGTTGTTGTTGCCTACACGCTTTTCCGAAGGCTTTATGTTGAGAATGGAGAATCGTACTTCTCGAACGGGCGATCAGGATTCTGTGAATATTCGTGAAGGTGCATTCGGTCATGTTGGCGCTGGTGGATCCATTGGATTCGCGGACCCACAACTTGGTCTTTCCATGGGTTACGTGATGAACCAGATGGGCAAGTCGGTGCTCCTCGATGCCAGGGGAGAGGCGTTGGTTGATGCGGCATATGGCTGCGCCACATAATTTACTTAACCGTCCGAGGTACTCGCCGTGAGGAGCCGGCGTCAGCTATCGAAACGGTTGCGCAGCTCTTCTATTTCGGAGAGAACTTCTTCGGTGTGCTCTCCGAGTCGAGGAGCCCGGCGGTGCACTCCGGTCGGCGTGCTCGTCATCTTGATTGGTGAAGCCACTTGAACAATAGGACGTCCGCTTGGTTGATCGACAGCGACCAGCATCTCGCGAGCTTCGACATGAGCGTCAGAAAATAGATCTCCGGGCAGGTTGACGGGGCCGCACGGCACCTTCCCGCCAATGGCGTCCAAGATCTCCTCGTTGGTTTTATTACTAGCCCATTCAGTCAACGCTTCATCAATGGGTTCGCGGTTTCGTACTCGCGCGCGAATAGTTGCTTTGTCTTCATCTTCTCCCCACTCTGGATGGCCCATAGCGGTGGCGAGTTCTCGCCAGTGATTATCCGTGGGAGCAGCGATAGCGACCGAACCATCCACCGTTTTGAATACATCGAATGGCACCGCAAAATCGTTGCTGTTTCCACTTGGCGGAGTGTCGGGTCTACCCAAGTAGGAGTAGCGCATCACTCCCATCTCGGTAAGAGCCATTATTGAGTCCACCATCGCAACATCAACGAACTGCCCTTGACCAGTTCGTTGAGCGTGAAAAAGAGCCGCCAATACGCCCATTGCTCCGATTGTGCCCGGGTAAATGTCACCGACAAATGGCCCAACCTGAATCCGGTTATCGGGCCCGTTCCCGTTTTGTGCCACCAACCCACCCATGGCCTGCGCTATGACGTCATAGGCGGGCCAGTCGGCGTGGGGGCTAGATCCGGTTCGAGGATCGCCGAAACCCCGAATCGCTCCGTATACGAGACGGGGATTGCGCTCCTGAAGAACTTCCCAACCTAAGCCAAGCCCATCCATGACCCCTGCGCGCATGTTCTCGACAACAGCATCTGCTGTCTCAACAAGGTCAAGAAATGTTTCTTTGTCGGCAGCCTGGCTGAAATCAAGCACCACGCCACGCTTGTTGCGGTTATAGGTTGAAAACGAACCGCCATAAGACCGTTCTTGGTCCTCACGCGTATACGGAGCCATGGGGCGCTGAAGGTCGCCTCTCGGAGCTTCAATTTTTATAACATCTGCGCCCAAATCACCCAGCATCATGGTCGACCAGGGGCCCGCAATCGCTTGCGTGCAATCCAAAATGCGGATCCCTTGCAAAGGGCCTGTGGGCCCTTGTGTCATAGGGGTCACGTGCTCGTGGGCAGTCAGATGTTCATCCATCAACTCGCACGTTATCCGGCCCGCGCAGAGGGCGTAGTGCGATAGTGCCGGACGATTAGTGGTATTTCGAGGAGACTGTCCGTATGAGCAAACAGGATGACTCAGTTCTTGAAGCCTTGTCATTATCGGTAGCGGCTCGAATTCCCGTTTTGTTGTGGGGGCCGCCCGGAACTGGCAAAAGTTCGGCGGTTGCGGCTATGTGCCAATCGTTAGACATCCCTCATGAGGTCGTTATTGCCAGCATCCGCGAACCGAGTGATTTTGGTGGTCTGCCAGTAATAGATGGCGACGACGTCAGGTTCGCGCCACCCCGATGGGCTCGCCGACTAGCGGAGGCAGGGACTGGGGTTCTATTTCTCGACGAAATATCAACAGCACCACCTGCCGTGCAGGCGGCGCTGCTTCGCGTCGTATTAGAACGAGTCGTAGGTGATTTGGCGTTGCCTGACAACATAGCGATAGTTGCGGCAGCGAATCCGCCCGACCAGGCCGCGGATGGATGGGACCTGTCTGCGCCACTGGCTAATAGGTTCTGTCACCTTGACTGGCAGACCGATCCCTCTGCGGTAGCCACAGGTCTCGTCGCGGGGTTTCGAAGTCCTGATGTCCCGGTGCTTCCAGACGGATGGGAAAGTCAAATTCCCATCGCGGCGGCGATAGTTGGAGGTTTTCTTGGAGTGCGGAGATCTTTGGTCATCGCGCCTCCTACCGAGCGTGCTTTGGCTGGGCGTGCGTGGCCTAGTCCTCGAACATGGGAAATGGTGTCCCGCCTGCTCGCTGTCGCGCAAGCAGTTGACGCCTCTATGGAAGCTAAAAGAAATCTAGTAATCGGTTCTGTTGGGGATGGCGCAGGTCTTGAGTTTCTTACTTGGCTCGAGGAGCTCGATCTTCCTGACCCTGAGTCAGCATTGAGAAATCCAGACGACGTTGAGTTTCCTGATCGAGGTGACCGCCTCTATGCAGCTCTATCAGCCTTAGCGGGAGCGGTTGCCGCGAACCCCACACCTGAAAGGTGGATCGCAGGGTGGAAAGTTTTGGAGCGAGCGGCCAGAAACGCTCCAGACGTAGGAGCTATGGCAGCGCGAGTACTGGCCCAGGTGCGGCCCAAAGGTATGAGCGCTCCACCTGAAGCAGCAATATTTGTGCCGATAATGAAAGCGGCGGGTCTCTTAGAGTGACTGACGCAGACCGATTAGCGTCTGCCCGACTCTGGGCTGCGCATCACTATCCCTATTTGGCTTCTGCGCTGTTTGCTATTCGGTTCGTTTCCGCCCCAAACATTGGTGGTCTAGCAGCCGACGAGTATTTCCGTGTTTACGTCGACCTTCACCAAATCTCTGGTTGGACCGCTGACCTACTTGGTGTTGAGATGGTGCATCAAGTAGGTCACTTGTTGCGGGGACATGCGTCTCGGGCTCGCGAGATCGGACTTGTGGAAGACGACCTCTTACATTGGGTCGACTCAACAGACGCAGAAATCAATGATGATCTTCTCCAGGCCCATGTGGCACCTGTCGATTCGGCATTTCCGGTCGATCTTGGGCTCGCACCGTCACTATTTGCGGAGGAGTACTTCGTTAACGGCGAACGGCGTATAGGAATACGGCGAGATTGTGGGAGCGCTGCCCATGGCGATCCGCGACGTTGGGAAGAGCCACCGCCGATGAAGAACATAGATGGGGTCCGAAAAGAGGAAACTGATCTAATTCGACGTCGCGTGGCATCTGAAATCATTTCGCATCAGCGAAGGCATGGGAGTAGCCCGGCAGGTCTTCTGCGTTGGGCGAATACTCTTCTTCACCCTCGGGTGGATTGGCGAAAAGAGCTAGGAGCGACGTTGCGCCGGGGGGTTGCAGAGATATCGGGAGCGGTCAATTACAGCTATCAGCGTCCGAGTCGCAGAGCATATTGTTCACCTGAGGTGATACTGCCCAGTTTGCGGCAACGAGTACCACGTTTGTCAGTGGTGTGCGACACCAGCGCTTCGATGAACGAAAGCTTGTTAACCGAAGCTCTCACCGAAATTGACGGGTTGCTTGTAGCGAGTGGAGTGCGGCCTGACGCAGTGAGCGTCTTTACGTGCGATGCAGAAGCCGGACCCGCTCAACTCATTAGAAGCGCCTCTGAGATCACACTTGTTGGTGGCGGTGGAACGGACCTGACGGTCGGGATCGATGCAGCAATCCAATCGAGGCCTCGCCCCGACCTGGTTGTGGTAATAACAGACGGATGGACTCCGTGGCCCACATCGGCACCTCGAGGAATCAGAACTCTCGCTGTACTTTTGGGCGAAACTCCGCCTGCATCTCCGAGGTGGGTGCAAGAAGTGGTAATCAATGATATGACTTCGCCCTCTCTGGAAGTCGAAAAGCGTTAGATCTGGTGTCGGTCGCATTTGGGAAGCGCCTAACGAAGACACAACCTATTCTGCAACCTCAAATTTATTTGGAGGAAGAAGTTGAGATCGCTTGTTAGCACTGAATGGCTTGCTCAGAACATCGAGGATCCCCAACTTCGCATACTGGAGTGCTCCGTCAACCTGCGCTCTGGGCCTGAGGGATATACCCCGGCCTCGATGCGGCAAATTTGGGCGGATGATCACATCCCTAATTCCGCGTACGCTGATTTGACCTTCGATCTCAGTGACCCCCGCAGCGATTTACGGTTCACAATGCCCACAGCGGAACGTTTCACAAGCGCTATGGAAGACCTCGGAGTGGGCACAGGTACTCGTGTGGTGCTCTACGATCGACGATTCACCATGTGGGCAACTCGCGTTTGGTGGATGCTGAAAACGTTCGGATTCGATAATTGCGCAGTACTTGACGGCGGTTGGACGTCTTGGGTAGCAGATGGGTTTGCTACTACTTCAGACCCTGCGCCAACTCGTGCATCAACAACGTTTCATGCTGAGCCTCGACCGGAGTTAATCGCTGACCTCGAAAGAACGAAAGCAGCATTGAACGACGGAACATGCATTATCAACGCGTTGTCAGGGAGCAACCATGACGGAACAGACGCTAGTTACGGACGCCGGGGGCATCTTCCTGGTGCCAGCAACGTCTACGCCGTCGATTTGCTCGACCCAGAATCTCATCGCTATCTCCCTATCGACCAGCTAGCTGAGCTTTTGGGCGACGCGACCCGAACGTCGGGGCCGATCATCACCTATTGCGGTGGAGGAATCGCGGCTACCTCGGATGCTTTTGTCTTGAGTGCACTCTTGGGTAAAAATGATGTGTCGGTATATGACGGTTCACTCAGCGAGTGGTTGCTTGACCCAAACCGCCCCCTCGAAGTCTGAGCACGAGTGGCGGTTACCGCAAGTCAGTCTCAAATTGATGCCATTGTCTTCGATTGGGGAGGCGTTATCACCGTGCCTCCCGGCCCAATCGTGAATCGGCTCTACAGAGAAGCCGGAGTAGACCAGGGGAAATTGAAAGATCGGCAGGATCGGTACAGGGATGATGATCCAGATTCCCAGTTCGCGAAATTGGAACGAGGTGAATTAACCCTCGAGGACTACCTCCACTGGTCTCGAAATGATTTGCCGGGTGCTGAACTGATCTGGGATCCATCAAGCCCTCACTTCCTCTTTCCACAACTCAAGGTCATATCTGAAGTTGTGGATCGCATCTCAGAACTACGCACGCGCGGCTTCTTGATTGGGCTTTTGAGCAACAACATTGCCGAGGCTTGGCCAGTCGTGGCTGGTGGGCTAGCTCTCGACGAACTTTTCGACGTGGTGGTTAATTCAGCTTTTGTGGGTATGCGAAAGCCTGAGCACAGGATTTATTTTCATATTGTCGACCAACTGGGTGTTCCCGTTGAACGTGTCTTATTTCTTGACGACAATCGCACCAATGTCGAGGCTGCGATTGCATGCGGCATGCATGCAATCGAAGTTGAACAGCCCATTCCAGCGTTGGGGACGCTCGAACGAAGACTAAAAAGTTGTTAGAGACAACCTCAGTCAGGCGAAATCTGGTTTCCGTTTCTCCATAATCGCGGCATGTCCTTCTCGAACATCGGGGCCAGTAAATCCCAACATTTCTAGTGCCACCGAAGTGTCAAAAGCCGGCCCCGCTGAGCGCAGCCAATTATTGAGGCTGTATTTGGTCCATCGAATAGCTGACTGGCTGCCGCTAGCTAGCTTGCGAGCCACGGAGTAAGCCTCCTCAATGACTTGGTCATCATCGACGCAAACGCTTACAAGACCCATCGCCTCTGCTTCTTCTCCGGACATGGAATCGCAGGTCAACAAGTAATACTTCGCCTTTGCCATACCGCATAGGAGGGGCCAGATAATGGCAGCGTGGTCGCCAGCGGCCACTCCTAGTTTTGTGTGACCATCGAGAATACGAGCGTTGCGGCCGACTACCGAAATATCTGCCATAAACGCAGCTGCGAGCCCAGCACCGACGGCTACGCCTTCGATCGCTGAAATAATCACCTTGGAACAATTGATCATGTTGTAGACGATGTCTCGTGCTTCGCGGAGCGCGTTGGCGCGGTAATCGAAATCGTTCATGATCTTCTCGATCATTCCCATGTCGCCGCCGGCAGAAAACGTCCCGTTGGCTCCATGGATGACCACCACGCGAGTTTCTGGGTCGGCGTCGACGATTTTCCAAACATCGGCAAGCGCCAAGTGTTTCGCCTCATCGACAGCGTTTAGTTTGCCCGGCGTATCGATACAGATATCTAAGATGCCGTCGTCGTCAGGTCCGGTAATGGATAGCGCGGAAAAGTCTGCATAGCGGTGAGTCATGGTCCCGAACATAGCCCCATCAATGTTCCCCTTCCTCTATTCAGATCGCGGAAGTTCCCTTTCACCGCGAAGTACCTCAGCAATTATCCGAATCTGATCGGGATTGCCATAGGACCTCTCCCATGGATGAAGCAACCGGTCCCGCCCATATCGAGGAATCAAATGAATATGGAAATGGAACTGAGATTGGTCGGCAGCGGGACCATTGTTGTTGAGTAAATTTATCCCCAACGGTTCAAGTTTTTCCTTGACCCTCTTGGCGACTTCGCGGCACGCGAGCATCACATGCGCGGCATCTTCATCTCCCAATTCAAAAATGTCGCGTACGTGACGCTTGGGGATGACCAAGCAGTGACCGGGCGTCATCGGGAGGATGTCCATGAAGGCCAAAGTGTTTGTGTCTTCGTAGACCGTGTTCGAGGAAGACGTGCCCTCGGCTATGGAACAGAACAGGCAGTGCACGACCGGCGAGGGTAGTTGAGGTTCAGAGAAAGAAGCGCCTCAAGTCGAAAGGTAGGAGTGTTAAGCCCTTCGGAGTTGGACTGCTTCTATCCCGTGGTTGCTGCCCTTTTTAAGAACGAGATCCGCCCGGGCCCGCGTTGGCAAAATATTCTCTTGAAGGTTCACCAGGTTGATTGACCTCCAGATGGTGCGTGCGACAGCTTCCGCCGCGTCTTCGGGAAGATGAGCGAATTGGCTGAAATAGGCGCTTTCCTCGAGAAATGCGGTGGACCGCAGTTGTTGAAATCGTTCCACATACCAGGATTCGAGATCATCAGGATCGGCATCAACATAAATCGTGAAGTCGAAATAGTCCGAGACGAACGGCGTGTTTGAAGGAGACCCGGTTTGGAGGACATTCAAGCCTTCGACAATCAAAATATCTGGCTGTTCCACAACCTGAATCTCGTCTGTTATGTCGTAGGTGACGTGTGAATAGATCGGCGCCGACACGCTCGGCGAGCCTTTAGTCACGTTTCGAAGGAACTCAACTAACGCTCCTTGGCGATAGGACTCGGGAAACCCTTTCCTTCCAAGCAAACCTTTTTCCTCGAGCTCCGCATTCGGTTGAAGAAAGCCGTCGGTGGTGATCAGGTCCACCCTGGGGTGTTGAGGCCACCTTGCGAGCATCGCTTGAAGGATCCTCGCGGTGGTGCTCTTGCCGGCGGAAACGCTGCCCGCGACCCCAATCAGAAACGGACGGTCGGAGGAATTTCGTCCAAAGAAATCTGCGGTTGTGTTCTGGATTTGATACTGGGCCTCTACGCGGAGATTAAGCAGGCGAGACAAAGGCAGATAAATATCTCGAACCCCAGCAATTGTGATCGGTTCCACGCGACCAGCGAGTTCATTCAACTCGTCTTCGGTGAGTGTCAGAGGTGTGGCATCTCGTAACGCCGCCCACTCGGCACGGGTGAAACTGAGATGCTCACTAGACGGGTTCCAGTCGGACACCCCTCAAGACTGTCTCGTTAGCCCAGTCTCGCGCAACTGATCTACCGTTTAGGGCGTGTTTACCCACGCCCCTTGGGTGTTGAATAGCCCACGCTTCCAGCGGCTGGGAGTGAACAGCGCAGCTCGCGGATAGTCCTCGAACATCCACCGCGCGAAGTTCCGTCGGCTCCAGTCGTTGACATTTGCGACGCGAAGAGCCGTCTCAGCTAAGCCTGGCTTCGCTAACACTTTGCTGAGAGAGCCGGCAAGACGGTGATCAAGCTGCAAAGCGACTCGAACCGATGTTTCGTATCGGCGTGCTGCCAAATGCGCCTGACTTTCCTCTGTCACGGCCTGCGCTGCAAGTCGTCCGCTCTCCAAAGCTTGTCCAATACCCTCGCCTGTCATTGGATCCGTAGCGGTTGCAGCATCGCCAACGAACATCACCGGTCCTCGGCTCAAATGCGCCTTAGGAAGTCGTGCCGGAATGGGCCACGCCTTGTGAGAGCCTTCCGGCTTGATGTTGCCGAGAACCTCTCTCAGGTGCGGTCGGTGGAGCAGCCCATCCCAGATCGCAGCCAGCTGTTTGCCATCGATTCCCTCTTTGCGTACTACGCCGAACCCAACATTGACTCGGTCACCCTGTAGAGGAAAAGACCATGCATAACCGGGTAATAAATCCTTCTCGAACCAAACCCACAGCTTTCGGCTTCGTTTACCATCGGCGCGAAAGTATTGCCTGAACGCATGCCAATCGCCTCGGTAACCAGCAGGAGTGCAGCCCAACGCTCGACGAACTGGTGACCACATGCCGTCTGCAGCGATTACATTTTTCGCCGAAAAAATTGTTCCATCTTGAAGTTGAACGCGTGCACCGTCCTCCTTAATGTCAATGTGTTGGAAGGCTGCTCCTTGGCGGATTTCGACACCTGCGTCAATGGCTACTTGCACCAGCTCGGCGTCTAATTCGCGACGCTCAACGACAGCAGCGTATTGGCCCCGCGTTTTGGGGAGATGTAGCTGAATTTCTTTGCCCCGAGGCGAACGAAGAAAAATGTCGCTTACTTCCATCCAACTGCGCGTCGCTGTTGGATGCACGCCAAGTTGTTCAAGTTCACGCAAGGCCAAAGTTGTCAGACCATCGCCGCAGCATTTGTCTCGCGGGAAGGTCGCTTTATCGACTACCACGACATTTAGTCCGAGCCGTTGGCCCGTGATCGCAGCGGCGCAGCCGGCCGGTCCCGCGCCCACGATTAGAACTTCACAAGAAGGCACCCACATGAGGATATCTATCAGTTATGCCTAGACGTCTCAGCCGCCGTTATCGAGCGACGTCGTTGTGGTGGTGGGGGAACTCGTTGTCGGGGAATCATCGCCCCCCACTGGATCCGAAACGTCTTCAGTAGTTTCATCAACGGCGATAGTTGTAGTGGTTTGATCTGGGTCAGAGGGTGTGCCATCACAGTTGAGGCCTTCCTCGGGGCGGTATGTAGCGAAGAAATGGTCAGCCTGCTCGGTACCGTTTTTCCAGAGTCTGTTACGCCGGGTTTTTACGTGTGTACAGAGATCGATGGTCTCCTCCGTCGATTCGCCAAGAATCACTTCCGGTTCGTCAAGAGTCACTTCGACATTTGCAGTCGAGTAAATGTCCACAGTGATGGACTCATCGGTCCAACTATTCCAAATCAAAACTCCGAACGGCGTCGGATTGGTGATTATCAGATCCGGGCGAGGATATGAGATTGTGGCCTCAAGTCCGAAGGGATAACGCTGAAAGTAGATGGAGTGGGCTTGGTAGTACTCGAAATCCAGCCCAGCTCGAACGGCAGCATTAAATATGGTCGTGGCGAACTGTGAGACCCCTCCGCCGATATCTTCGACCAAGTGGCCCTTGGATATGAAACCTCCGGTAACAAACCCATTTTCTTCAGTGCGGCGCCCGACGGTTTCGTTCAGCGAAAGCCGCCCTCCGGGTTTGATCCATTTGCCGTTCACGATTTCCGCGAACTTTTGGATATTAGTGACCCGACCTACGCAGCACGAGTAATACGTCGTGAAGGATGACACCCGTTGGACTACCCCCAGCGCTTGAAGACGGTTAACAGCTTCTCGCGGTGCCGCAGGGCGGTTAGGTAAAACATGCAGCGCGTTCGTCGGGCCTTCGTCAAGCGCCGACAAGACGATGGTGACAGCGGAGGTATCACAGCAAGCGGTTCCACCGTCCGAGGAAATAATGCTTACAACGTCGCCATGAACGTCGAATTGGGCTTGACCCGCGCCGGTATTGCCCGGGATGAGCAACTCTTCGAGCGATGGAAGCACTAGGGGCTGGTTGATAGTAAGGGTGGGTTCTTGGCCTGTTGTGTCTAGCGCGAACCAGCTTGCGACAACATGCGACGGTAAGAGCGTCTGGTAATCGTTGAGACGCAGTTCCGGTTGTGTTTCGACAACTTTGTTTGCAGTTCTGACTAGATCAACGACCTCTTCATCGCTGAATCTTGGCAAGAGTTCTACCGTTCCCACTCGAATAGTTGGTGAACCACCTCCCCTTATCGCCTCAGCAAGAACCTGCGATGTCTCTCCAAGGTCAATGAGCTTGCCGACGACACCCGGCACCGCTTCAAGACGACCCTGAAGCACCTGCACAGAGGGCTCAACGGGTTCGCTCCGGAACCCTGGGTAGCTATGCAGAACTGCTTCAAGTTTCGATATGTCAACGTCGATCTTGATTTCGGCGGAAGTGGTGGAAGCCAGTGCTGAAAGCCAATTAAGTGGCCGGCTGAGAGTGCGCTGGCGACGCGTACTCATCGCAGTGTCGTAGGTCGCTGCAACGTCCATAGAAACGCCCAAATCGCCCGCAGTCCACGCCCCAGATCCTGTTTCGCTCTCTATGGAAATTCTCGTGGTCGTAATTCGATTAGCAATCGCTTCTACTCGCGCTCGCAACGCGATATCGCTTAAACCGCCGACGGTCTCACCAGCGACTTTTACGTTGCGAACAACCCGGTCGCGATGAATCGCAGTATCGATAGCCCAAGCGCTGAAGAGAGACGCGACAACAAATAGAGGGAGTCCTACCATCAGGGTCCACCGGGGAAGGCGAAGTATCTCGCGCACGTAGATGGATGGTAGGGCCATAGCGCCACATAGTGAGCGCGGTTGGACTCCTCGGAATATTGGCGCTGCGTGTGCTAGGCAAGACGGTTGAACGGGTGCTCTGAAAGATCAAAAAGGGTCACCCGATCAGTTCGCAACTTTTTACAGGCCGACAAAGGGGTCAACAATGAGCAAGCTCTGTGAAGGACGGGTCGTAATCGTCACAGGTGGTGCCCGAGGGATAGGACGCGAGCACTGTTTGATGCTTGCTGAGCATGGGGCGAAAGTTGTTGTCAACGATTTGGGCGGTGCCCGTGACGGCTCGGGCTCCGATCAGGGGCCAGCCGACGACGTTGTCGCAGAGATCGAGTTAATGGGCGGCGAGGCAGTCGCCAACGGAGATGACGTTTCGGATTGGGAAGGTGCTCAAAGGATGGTGAATCAAGCCATCGAGACTTTCGGCGATCTAACAGGCATTGTGAGCAATGCAGGCATTCTGCGCGATCGCATGTTGGTCAATATGACCGAAGCGGAATGGGATGCTGTCATTCAGGTCCACCTCAAAGGCACCTTTGCGCCAGCGCGTTGGGCGGCATCGTATTGGCGAGACAAAGCTAAAGCCGGTGAACCGGTAAATGCGTCGATCGTCAACACCAGTTCAGTGTCAGGTCTCTACGGCAACCCCGGCCAGACGAACTACGGAGCAGCAAAGATGGGAATTGCAGCCTTCACCGTGATAGCCGCGCGCGAACTAAAAAGATACGGCGTCAGGGTTAACGCCATCGCACCAGGGGCCCTGACTCGAATGACTGAAGATCTCGGGATGGGCGACGCATCTGAAGAGGACAGAGCCCTTATGCATCCTCGATACATCGCGCCCATAGTTACCTGGTTGCAAAGCGCGGAGTCAGCAGATGTGACTGGCAGAGTATTTGAGGCATCGGGTCGGCTTCTGGGAGTGGCGAACGGATGGCATCGTGGTCCGGTCGTCGAAGCAGTGGACGATCCGACCCAAATTGCAGAAGTGGCCCGACAACTCGTGTCCGAAGCGCAACTTAACTCGGGCATGGACGGTCGGCCGTTTGACGGAGGGCTGCTTAGCTGAGCTAGGCATTAGTTGTGCAACTGAACCGAAGGAGATCGTCATGGCTATCGACCCCAATGCTGTAGGTGCTGCAGGTAAACCGACTGAGCGTTCCTGGGAGTATCGCGACTCCCTCCTCTATGCGGTTGGCATCGGAGCAGGTGCTGAAGATCCATTCGGTTCGGAACTTGAATTCACCACCCATAACTCCAAGGGAGTTGAGCAACAGACTTTCCCGACACAGGGGGTAGTGATTGGCTTCGGCGCCGGCGGCGCTATTGGAAAGGTCGGAGAAATTGACTGGGGTCGGGTCCTCCACGGTTCTCAAGGCATCACCCTGCATCGCCCCATTCCCGTCGGAGGAACGGTGGTTATCGAGGAGAAGGTCAGCGGTATTTGGGATAAGGGCGAAGGAAAGAACGCAATCATCGATACTGAAGCCAGCGCCGCTCTGAAAGAAACAGGTGAATCCCTGTTCGACTTGCGCGGGTCACTAGTTGTTCGAGGTGCGGGCGGGTTCGGAGGTGAGGAGGGAAACACTGCTCCTCAGGTACATGCTCCTGACGTTTCACCAGATCACGAGATTACGTACCAAACCAGACAAGACCAGGCTCTGACATACAGACTTTCGGGCGACTACAACCCATTGCACAGCGATCCCTGGTTCGCGACTGAGCTAGGTGGGTTTCCCACACCAATCCTGCACGGACTGTGCACGTATGGATTCACGGGTCGAGCACTCCTGCACGCACTTTGTGGTGGAGACCCAGCGCGATTTGGAAGTATGGACTCTCGGTTCTCGGCCCCAGTTTTTCCGGGTGATTCTCTAACAGTCCAGATATGGGTAGAGGATGGAAGCGCGATTTACCGCACCATCGCCCAAAAGGACACAGAGCAGGAACGAACTGTTATCAACAACGGCATGTGCACCTTTAGCTGAGTTCAGTAATCAGCAGATCAAACATCGAGAAGTTTAGAACAGCTTAAGTTCGTTGCTTTCGATGCCACGTAGCTCGTCGTAATCAATGATCAAACATCTAATGCCGCGGTCTTCAGCTAGCACACGTGCTTGTGGTTTGATTTCCTGCGCTGCAAAAATGCCGCTAACGGGACGAAGGTTTCCGTCGCGATTGAGGTACTCCAGATAACGGGTTAGTTGCTCCACACCATCAATCTCTCCTCGGCGCTTAATTTCGACAGCGACGGCGATCCCGGCAACGTCCCTACACAAGAGATCCACTGGCCCGATATCGGTTGGGTACTCCCTTCGCACCAGCACCATTCCAGCCGAAATTTTCTCCACGTTTGCAGCTAATAGTTCTTGTAGGTGCGCTTCCACCCCGTCTTTCTGGAGCCCAGGGTCTAGACCCATTTCTTCTGTGAAATCAGAGAGAATCTCGTGAAGTTTGATGGTTAGTTGCTCTTTCTTTTCATTGGTAACCGTCCACCTCAGCTCACCATCTTCCTCGTACTCCCGAATATGATTTGGCGCGTTCATCCAGTTAAGAGGTTTGTAGGCACCGCCATCGGCGTGAACTGCCACACAACCGTCGGCCTTCACCATGATTAGGCGTACCGCTTCTGAAAGGTGAGCATCTAGACGCCCTGAATAGTCGACGGTGCATTTGGCGATAACTAGTCGCATTGCTGGCCGAAACTAGTCACGACAATGTCTGCCCGTGCGGATGGGCGCCACGTAATCAAGAAAGCCGATATGTAGCAGTTAGTTTCGGTTCCTCGGCAGCGTCGACAACCTCTGCCCGTCCAGTCTCAACCATGTGCAGCAGATGGGCATGCACGGAACCCGCTGCGGGATACCAGAGCCTTTTGTCATACTTTGCGTACATTTCCGGTACAAAGTCAGCGATTTTTTGGGGGCCTTTGCGAAGAAAGCTGACGATTTGCTCCTCGCGCTCTTCGCGATGACTGATGAAGCTTCTCACGTAGTCAACGGGGTTTGGAATAGCCGGGCCGTGCGTCGGCCAATACCGGTCATGGTTAAAGGGCAACAGTTTCCTTAAAGACTCCATGTAATTCTTCATGGAGCCATCGGGAGGGCCGACAACGCTTGTAGCCCAACCCATCACATGATCCCCAGAGAATAGGCTCCGTTCTTCTTTGAGTTCGAAGCAAAGATGATTTGAGCAATGCCCAGGTGTGTGAATCGCTCCGATTGTCCAGGTGGATCCGTGGACGATGTCGCCGTCAGCAAGGAATACGTCTGGGACAAACTCAGTGTCGGCGCCTTCCCGCTTTAGCTCTTCTGGAAGTTCTTCATATTCTTTCCGGTACTGGTCCTGTTCCTCGGTAGAGATGTACTCAGAGAAATCGACTCGATCATTAGGGTCGTCCTCCCTCACCGCTCCGTGTGGGCCATATCCGTAGGAAATCGCACCGGTGCGTTCTTTTAGTTGCTTGGTGAGAGGCGAATGGTCGCTGTGTGTGTGAGTGATAAATGCGTGAGTGACCACTTCGCCTGGATCCAGCGCGCCCAAAATGTCGTCAAGGTGGCTTAAAAGCGGAGGGCCGGGATCGACAACTGCAACTTCGCCTTGGCCGATTAGATACGTGCCGGTCCCCTTGTAGGTAAATGGCGTTGGGTTTTTGCAAATAACTCTGCGAACGAGAGGCGTGACCTGATCACACGTCCCATAGTCGAAGTCGCCAAGATCCTGATAGTGCTGAATAGTCGTTGCCATGGTTCTCCGCTTAGAGCGCTTGCTCAGATCGATCCCAACACGAGGTTATGAAATTATCGGCTCGATCATTCGCTATTTCTCCTGCTGCACCTGGAAATACTGTAAACGCATGAATACCTTCCGGATAAATATCCAAGGTCACATCGCAGCCAGCGGACCTCAGTCGGGCTGCCATAAATAAGCTGTCGTCGAGCAATGGATCATTGGTTCCAACAGTTATCAGCGAAGGTGGTAGACCCTTTAGGTCCGCATAAAGGGGCGAAATCTTAGGATCTTTGGGGTCCTCCCCCCCTTGCAGGAAGTGCTCGTAGAACCAACGCATTGTCTCGGTGGGAATTAACGGTAGGTCGTGCCCGCTTAGTTGGCTTGGGGTCATGCTCAGATCAAAAACTCCGTACACGAGGTTGAGGCCGACTAACCGATCCGGTACCCCGAGCCGGTCCCGAATTCGTAAGGCAGTGGTAGCACTTAGGTGCCCCCCGGCAGATTCACCGCCAACTACCAATCCGCGCACCCCCCACTCCTCTTCAGAGTTCTCTAGAACCCACTGAGCGGCAGCTTCACAGTCATCAAGCGCTGTCGGAAAAGGAAATTCTGGAGCCAACCGATATTCCACCGAAATCGCTACCGAGTTGGTGTTAGACGCCACGGCGCTAAGTTTCGGATCGCGTTCGAAGGCGGAACCAATGACCCACCCGCCTCCGTGTAAGTGCAGATAGACACCCCGAGGGTTTGTTGGAATAAACATACGAAGCGCAATTTCTCCGCCAGGAACCGGGATGGTTTTTGTTATTCCGTGGTCGAGTATTGGTTGCGGGGGAACTCCTTTTAGACCCGCCCGTGCTTCCGAGACCGAACCTTCAGAGAATCTTCGGGTACCAAGAATATGCTTGATGGCTTCGTTGTCGCTCTTGGTAACCGCTCGCAGCGCTTCAAGCTCAGGATCTTCAATCACAGCCTGGACGGTAGTCGCGACGGCAGATCAAGGTTCCCTTCAACGAATTCTGACGCCGCTGTCAGATCGTTAGGAGAGAGAATGACAGCAGATAGAAATGCCTCGGTTCTAGTTTGATCCCGAGTCAAGCCGCCGCACTCCCTAAACTCCAAGTAGGAGGAACCCAACGTGCTGATCGTCCTATCACCCGCTAAGACCCTTGACTTCGATTCGGAGCTTCGGACCCGTAAACATTCGTTACCAACTTTGGTAAATGACTCGGCGGAGCTTGTAGCGGCCCTAGTCCAAAAGTCACCCACAGATTTAGGTGAACTTATGCACCTATCACCCGCTTTGGCCGATCTAAATGCGGAGCGATATCAAGATTGGGAGCGCGAATTTACAATTGAAAATTCTCGGCCGGCCCTTCTAGCGTTCAAGGGTGATGTCTACGTTGGCATGGACGTAAATCGTTATAGCGAGCGAGACTTCACCCGAGCTCAAAAAACACTACGTATCTTGTCTGGCTTACATGGAGTTCTTCGACCCTTGGACCTTATCCAGCCTTATCGACTGGAGATGGGAACAAGGCTCGCAACTCAGCGAGGGACTGATCTTTACGATTTTTGGGGTGATCAAATCACCACAATGCTCAACACAGATCTCGAAGGTCACCGCTCACAGGTGTTAATCAACTTGGCTTCCAAAGAGTATTTCTCGGCAATAGACGAAAGTGTTCTTTCGGCCCGCGTTGTCAGTCCACGATTTCTCGATGAGAAAAACGGGAATTTTAAAATCATCAGCTTCTACGCCAAACAGGCACGGGGAGCGATGGCCTCGTGGCTGATTCTTAACCGGATTGACAATCCGCGTTCAATTGTCGATTTCGGCGAAATGGGCTACCGGTATGCGCCCGACAGGAGCACCGCCAGCGAACCTACCTTTATAAGAGCCGAAGGGGTATCTGGCTAAGGCTTAGAGAATTCCCATCCGATGGGCAGCCTCTTTGAGTTCAGAACGGTGATCTGGGTGGGCCACTGCTATGAGTCGAGTGGCTTTTTGGCCTACTGACGCATCTTGTAATCGCGCAATACCAAATTCAGTGACGACGACGTCGACGTCGTATCGAGTAGCGGTAACTGCGTTCACGTTTATTTGGGGCACGATTCGAGATGCGGCGCCGCGGCGAGCGGTTGCCGGCATCAGATGAATCGACATCGCTGAATCGGACATTTGACATCCTCGGAGGAAGTCCAAAGCCCCCCCGACACCGCTGTGCTGTACACCGTTGATCATCTCGGAGTTGACTTGGCCCCAAAGGTCAATCTCCAACGCGCCGTTCACACACCTCATATCCCGGTTGGCGGCGATCTGACTGTGGTTGAGGGCTACGTCCGCCGGGACGATGTGGCAGTTCGGGTTGTCATCCACAAAGTCGAATGTCTCGGGAAGAGCGATAGTGAAAACGGTTTTGTTAGGGAAGACCGTTTTCAAGCGGTTTGTCGCAGCGCCTGATCGCATCAAATCCATGAGACCCTGACCCATGACCTCAGTGTGAATTCCCAAATCGTTCTTGTGGGTTAACCGAGCGAGCGCTACTTCAGTTAGGCCTCCGACTCCTGACTGCACCGTGGCACCGTCGGGGATCAATTCGTCGAGTGCGTCGACGAATGGATCGAGATCGGAGGGAGGCGTTCGTTCATCGAAGATCGGCATGGATCCCTTGAGAGGTACGTGAATCAAACCGTCGAAATCTTCGATCCTAAAAGCATCACCGTGGATGTAAGGCACGACAGGGTTCACCAGGCCAAAAACTAGATCTCCTTCTTTGCGCGCGCGATGAATCAGAGCATCGTTTCCTGCTATGGCCGACCCCGGCGGAACTGTGCCGTCAGGCAGTGGAGCTCCAACTTGTACACATGCGACGCGAGGCGGGTTGCGTTTACTAAACCGACCCCAATCTTCGAGTCGTACCGGCACCAGTTCAGCATGGGCGCCAGCCTCTCGAAGGATTTGGGTAAGAAATGGTGCGCGTAACTCAAGGTTCGCGGTCATAGCGATTGCGGCCCCACCCTTTCTTGGTGCAGGTACGAAGACGGCGACCTCTTTTAGGCCGGTACGTTCGGCAAGGGCATAGAGAAATGCTGTTGGTTCAGGCAAGCCAGCGCCGACTAGGTCCCCATCGCGAACTTGAGCCGCCGCAGCCGCGGGGGTGGTAACTAGATCGGGCCAAGCTTCGGTCCAGTCGAAACTGTTTCGTTCGTCCCTAACCACGCTTAGAAGGTATCTCAATGCCGCCTCGATAGTGGGGGAACGATAGCGATCGAACAATTTCCTTACTGATCGTTTGCATAACTAGGGGTAGCGATGCCTATAGTGCCGGGCAGTCGTGGTGCGTTCGTATCTCGAATCGTATTGTTTGAATTCTGCCGGGGGATTGGCGTGAGAGGCCTTGATTTGGCCGGGTGGCTGCCAAGAGGGGGAGGTAGTCACCCGGTCCATCGGCCAAACGCTGGTTCGCTTTACTAGAAGGGGCAAGTCATGGCCGAGGAGTACTTCGTCGGAACGAATACATCGGATCGTTACCCGATTTGGACGCGAGCGAATGTCGGGGAGGTCTTCCCCGACCCAGTCGCCTTGTCAACCTTTGATTTCGCGTTCCAAAATGATGATGGAATTCAAATGAGCGAACTGGGTTTTCGCGATGCCTACATCAGAATTGGCGCGTTCGAAGAGAGCGAATTCGACCCTGACAACCCTGTGTTCTTGGGAGTTTTTGGAGGCTACACCTACCTGAATGCTTCTTTGATGCGGATTTTCGGCGAGCGAGCACCTGGGCTTTCCGCACAAGATATTGACGACGCGTTCTTTGGTGTGCAGCCTGGAATCCCTCCCTATGAACAACACCCTGACGACCCCAGCCCTGAGGCTGAAGCTCGCATAGCTGAGGTTTTTGGGTGGGCTCTTACAACTCCTGACCTTCCGGAAGTCTTGGCACAGGAGCAGCAAGTCAACTCGCTGCGCGATGGTCGCCCTGACTTTGCGTCGTTAGGAGACCACGAACTTGTTGATTGGATCGAAAATTTCTTTCGTGACGGATTCCGAGAGCTATTCGCTCAACACATATTCATCAGCTTTTTGACCACTGTTCCATTGGGTATCGTGTCGGCGGTGTGTGAGGCCGTGGGGCGTCCGACTGATGCGATGAAGATCATGGCGGGCCTAGGGGACGTGGAGTCGGCGGCTCCTTCGATGGCGATGTGGGACTTGGGGCGATTGGCGGCGTCTTCGAATAGTGTGTCAGGGGTCTTCGAAGCAGGCATCGGCGGTTTAGACGCTCGCCTGCGAGCAACGGAGGAACCCGAATGCGCGCGATTTGTGGACGCTTTTGACCTATTCCTGCGTTCCTACGGGTCGCGGGGGCCTAATGAGTGGGAAATGTCGTGCCCAACTTGGGAAACAGACCCTGATCTGGCTTTGGCTGCCATCGATCGTATGCGGGTATCCCCAGGATCGGCAGCGCCGAAGGGCCACCAGGCGCATCTCGCAGCAGAACGCGAACGTCTAATTGGTGAGATAAGCGCCATGCTTGAAGCCGACCCGGAGGCCCAGGGCCAATTCTTGGCTGGAGCGCACGGAGCATCGGTGCTGATGCCAGGTAGAGAGCGCACCAAGACAAACTGTGTGAAATTTATTCAAGAAGGACGGATGGCAGCTCGCGAATTCGGCCGGCGGATGGTTGAAAGAGGCGTATTCCCCGAGGTGACCAGTTTCGCGATGCTTCGTTTCTCAGAACAACGTCAAGCCATCGACAATGCTGAAGGGTGGCGGGACATCATTGAACGCCGCCAAGAAGTTTTCGACACCGCAAGCAGTCGGCAAGAACCTTTCGTGATCGTCGGAGACGCCGAACCACTTTCGTCATGGACTCGACGTGATGCCATAATCGTCGAACCAGTCGGCAACGGCGATTCGATCCAAGGTATGCCCGGGTGCCCCGGGGTGTCGGAGGGTCGAGCTCGCGTAATTCTGGATAGTCATGATCCGACTGCTTTGGAGCCTGGAGATGTTTTAGTCGCTCCCCTTACCGACCCGTCGTGGACGCCTTTATTTGTGCCCGCGGCAGGGGTTGTGGTTGACGTAGGGGCCGCTTTGAGTCACGCAATCATCGTGAGTCGAGAGCTGGGTATTCCGTGCGTGGTATCAGCCACGGACGCAACTAAACGCATACCCGACGGGGCCAGGGTTCGAGTGGATGGCGATACTGGTGTCGTGACGGTGCTCGAGGTCTAGATCGCTACGGTAACGAGCGGAACGTCACAGGCAACGCCTAATCGTTTTCGCCCCACCTCGGGGAGCGCTTCTCCATTAACGCTCTCACTCCTTCTCGATAGTCGGGGTCTGTCATGGCGGTTTCTAGCAAGTCTTCAGAATCAGATATAGCGCTGCCCACGTCTCGGTGTTGATCCAAATAGATTTGTCGCTTCGTCATTCGTTGTGCAGATGGAGCGACACGAGCGGCAAGGTTCTGGGCGTAGGCATGGACTTTGGGTAGCAAGTCTTCGCGTTCAAGAAGACCGTTGAAGAGACCCCAGCCATCGGTTTCGTGGGCCAATAGAATTCTGCTTGAGAGCAAAAGATCGTTAGCTCGGGTTAGGCCGATCAGCCTGGGTAATAGCCAAGAAAGACCGAATTCAGCTGGTAGGCCGAGCGGTCCGTGGGCAGTGGTTAGTTTGGCGTCATTCGCAGCGAACCTCAGATCGCAGTAGCACGCAAGGACGAAACCAACTCCCGCCGCGGGGCCGTTAACGGCCGCAATGGTGGTCACGTTTAAGCCGAACATGAATGCAAAATTCTGATCGAATTGAGGTGCCACGCCATATCCAGGATTAGCTAGCTCGGGACCCGTGCCAGAGTCGTAGCCTCCCTTTTCGATGTGACCTTCGAGTGCCTGGCTATCAGCTCCAACGCAGAAGTCCTCTCCCATTCCCGTGATGACTACCGTTCGGACTTGGGGGTCGATTTCTGCCTGTTCAAGAAGGTGTCTGAGTTCGGTGTGCATCCGACCCGTCCATGCGTTGTGGCGGTGAGGACGACACAATGTCACCGTTGCGACCGAGCCTTTGACTTCGAACAGCGTTGCTTTTAGTTCCATGAGTTTCCCTAAATCAGCCTTCGATGGCGCGACGTAGCGCGGCGAGCGCATCATCGGCAAATTCGGGTCGACATATCACTAAGTCTGGAAGCCAGGGATCCTCGTAGTTGTAGTCGAGGGGTGAGCCGTCGCAACGGCTCGCGTGAAGTCCTGCCGCCAGCGCAACTGCTGCGGGGGCGCAATTATCCCACTCGTATTGTCCTCCGCTGTGCGCGTAAATGTCTGCGTGACCGAGGACTACCGCCATAGCTTTTGCGCCAGCAGAGCCGAGAGCTAGGAGTTCGGCTCCGATGGCTTCGGCCACAATCATCGCGGCCGCTGGAGGACGAGAACGGCTAACGACCATTCTGGGCTTTCCGCCATGAGGCGGCGTTAGTTGGGCAGGTGGGTCCGTGCTGAGAGTCGTACCAACTGCGGGAAGCGCGACTGCTCCCGCTGTGGGTACGCCGTTTTCAGCTAACGCGACGTGTACGGCCCAGTCCGATCGGCCGGGCTCACCGAACTCCCGGGTTCCGTCAAGAGGGTCGACGATCCAAACACGCTCTTTGTCCAGCCGAGTTAAGTCGTCTTTGCCCTCTTCGGAAAGAATTCCATCATTTGGAAACTCATCTCGAAGAGCGCGGTGAATGAACCGATGAGCTTCCAAATCGCCGGTATCTTTGACCGTCCAACTGTCTGCACCTTGGGCGAACAACCTTTCTCGGAGGTCCACAAGCAACTCTCCGGCCTGGGTCGCGATTCGGGCTGCAATCGCGTGATCCTCAGGGTTGGCCATGCTTTCTCCATCTGTCGTGAGACATGGGCGAGATCCACTTTGGCTAAACAACCGTTTAGCCGATAGTGTTTGCGCCCGGTACGTGGATTGTGACGAAACGATCACAAGGTGACTATTTGCCTAGCTGACCGTATACCGTGCACGCACTCACAACCGAGCAGAAAGCTGGTCGCGGGACCAGCAACCGCAACAGAGAGGGACTCAACAGATGCGGAAAAAGACCATGTGGCGATTGCTCGCCACATTATTCGCGATCACCTTGGCCGCTTCGGCCTGTGGTGGAAGCGACTCAAGTAGCGATGACAGCACCGCTTCGGATGCTGGCGCCGCTGAAGAGACCGAGGTAACGCTTGCTGCTAGCGGCGGAAGCCTCTTGGAAACAATCATTGACCGTGGCACCCTTAACTGTGGTGTCTCTGGCTCTGCCGTGGCGTTCTCTGAACTCCAGGCCGATGGCAGCATGGCCGGCTTTGATGCCGACTATTGCCGCGTTGTTGCTGCAGCCATTCTTGGCGACGCCAACAAGGTGAACTTTGTTTCGCTGACTGCTGCTGAGCGTTTTACAGCAGTTCAAACGGGCGACGTTGACCTTTTGATGCGTAACACCACTTGGACTCAGAGCCGTGACTCCGAAGTTGGTATGGACTTTGGTCCGACCACTTACTACGACGGTCAGCAGTTGATGGGTCGCGCCAGCGATGGATTCTCAGGTTCTTCACAGGTGTCGGATGTCGGCGGTTCAGTTATCTGTACCAGCGCTGGTACCACGACCGAGAAGAACATTGCTGATGCCGCATCTGAAGCTGGGGTAAGTATCGAACTTCAGACTTTCGAAGACTTCGACACGGTCACCAACAACTTCATCTCAGGTGCGTGTGACATCATCACGACTGACGGTTCGGGTCTTGTTGGCCGAAAGGCAAAGCAACAACCCGACGGTGAGAACTGGGTGATTTTCCCAGCGACACCAATCTCGAAAGAGCCTCTGGGTCCGACTTACGGTCAGAATGACTCAGCGTTCAGTGATGCAGTCAACTGGGCTGTCTATGCAACGATCATCGCTGACGAAAAAGGCGTGAACTCGAGCAACGTCGATGCAATGCTCGCCAGTGGCGACACTGAGACCATTCGTCTCCTTGGTGGCGAAGGTGAACTTCAAAGCGGGATGGGTCTTCCAGCTGATGCCTTCTACCAGGTCATCAAGCAGGTTGGTAACTACGACGAGATTTACAGCCGGAGCCTCAACCCTGTTGGGTTGAGCCGCGAAGGGTCGGCAAACGCCGCCTGGACCGACGGTGGTCTCGTATACGCTCCACCTGCACGCTGATATTGCACTGATGCTGTGGGGCGGCCTCTGAGGCTGCCGTGCAGAGATTCTGAAAAGGGCTGGGGGTCATATCGACCTCCAGCCCTTTCAGCGCATCTAGGCTGAACATCGTTCAGTTTCGAATTGCCATCTTTCTTGGAGAGGGAAGTACTTAGTGGCAAGTAGCCCACCGTCGTCGATCCAAAACGAACGCCCCCCGTTGTATCGAGATGTGACAGTAGTCAAGTGGGTTGTGCAGGTTATTGCCCTGCTCATGGTCCTGGGCACTCTTTGGTTCCTTGCTGACCAAGCAGGAGACAACTTAACCGCATCGAATGTCCCGACTGATTACGGCTTCCTGTCTGTAAACCCAGGGATTGACCTTTCTTCAGGGATTGACACGGATCCGGACACCGGGGGACGGGCCCTGTGGGTCGGCATGGTGAACACACTTCGTATGGCCGCTGCGGGGATTGTGGTTGCAACCCTCTTCGGTGTCGTAGTTGGACTCTCTCGACTCTCCAATAACTGGCTGTTACGTAAATTGGGAAGTGTCTACGTTGAATCGCTTCGAAATGTGCCGCTGCTAGTTCAAATTCTCTTTTACGGAGCGGTTTTTGCGAGCTTGGATCGCGTAACCAAAGATGTGGGGCCGATTAACGGCTGGTTTCATATTTCCAACAAGGGTCTGTCGATGCCGAGGGTCCACATAGCCGACGGCTTTTACCAGTGGGTGGTCGTTTTGGCTATCGGCTTAGTCTTCGCCAACCTCATGCGCAAACGACGCAACGCTCAACAAGATGTCACAGGCGAGGAGACGTATCCGCTTTTAAGCGCCTTCGGCGTAGTCGTGTTCTTCGCGATCGTGGGGTGGTTCATTCACCCGATTTTTGGATTCGTAGGCAATATCTTCGATGGAGCGGCGTCAGCTGTTTCGGCGCTGCCTGAGAATGTTCTTCAATTATTGATTGCGGCACTTTCGATAGCGGCCAGCGCGTATTGGATTCGAGCATTTCTAAATAGCAGACGTACCCCAGCTGGCCTGGCGAGACTGACTGATGACGACTACTTCCGCATGATCTTTGCTGCGGTAGGAGGACTTTTAGGAGCTCTATTCTTCTTGGTTCTGTGGCCCGGTTTGGCCAGCTGGATGATCAATTCAGGCAGTGATTTTTTTGACGTTCTTGGCAATAAATTTGGTGATGGCCGGACCGGTCGACCGGTAGATGTCGCTTTGCCGGAGATAGTTCAAAGCGGAAAATTTCCCAACTATGGGCCATCAGGTCTTAATTTTTCCATTGGGTTCGCAGCGGTCTTTTTCGGCGTTGTCTTCTACACAGCGGCGTTCATAGCGGAGATTGTTAGAGGGGGAATACTCGCTGTTCCAAAAGGCCAAGCGGAAGCGGCAGCCGCATTGGGGCTTCGCCGCTCGACAGCGCTGCGCAGGGTGATAATTCCCCAAGCAGCGCGGGTGATGTTGCCGCCGTTGGGCAATCAATATTTGAATCTCACGAAGAACACTTCGCTCGCTATAGCGGTCGGCTATAGCGACATTGTCCAGGTTGGGCAAACGGTGTACAACCAAACTGGAAAGACACTCCCCGTCGTGTCGATCTGGATGTTTTTCTACTTGTCGTGTTCGTTGTCGATATCGGTGATTGTCAACTTCTTTAATGTTCGCATGCGAATCGTGGAACGCTGATATGTCGGAGTTGAACGACATCCAGCTTGAGGCAGGTATCGCCGACTCGGGTCCACCTCAACAAGAGGTCAATCTTTCCGTGAGGCAATGGCTGCGAACCAACCTTTTTTCTAATTGGTTCAACGCGATTCTGACTTTGCTAGGGGTGTGTGCCGCCCTCCTAATGTTGCGTGGCGTTCTGAATTTCACTTTCAGTGAGAATCGTGAATGGGATGCGGTCCGCACAAACCTTCGAGCCTTAATGACGCTCTCTTATCCGGAGTCGCAATATGTGCGTGTCTGGGTAGCAGTGGGTTTCGTGATGGGTTTGGCTGGTATGAGTGCCGGCATCTGGGCTAATTGGGGTGGAGTGTCCGTCAAAAGGATGTCTACCTGGCTGATGGGCTCTGGTGGCTTTTTCGCTCTTTGTGTCTTGTTACGAGAGCCGAGCGTCATTCTCGGCAGTGAAGGGAAAGTGCTCCGCACTGTCGAAGGATCGCTGCAGCGTGAATCTTTTTGGGCGGCTATGACGGACCGGCTGGGCTGGTGGATTGCTGTCGTGGTTCTCATAACACTGGGCGCCGCTATTTGGGCTTGGTGCAGCGAACCGGATCGTCGAAACAACAGTGTTGCCGTAACCACCGTTGTTTTCTCAGGACTCGGGTTGTTGGTGTTGAGTCTGTGGCTAGTGCCCTATGGTCACTACGCTTTCGTTGACGGCACATATATCGCCGAGCCAGGTCGAACGGTTGCGTTTTCAACGAAGATGCCTTGGACAGTTATGTGGTTGTTGCTGTTCGGCTTGTACTTTGTTGGTAGAAGTTTTCGCGACACGCGGTGGCAGGGGATTGTTAGAGGCTCAAGCAATTTTCTCTGGCTGATTAGCCCGATGGCGTTGTTTTGGGTAGTGCTACGGGACCCAGCGTTAGATTATGCCCACGTCCTATCAACCGACCTTCCTATGGGGCTGGCGTTTGGCGTGTTGGGCGGAGTGCTTCTATGGGCGTTGACTCGCGCCGATACAGGTGAAGCTGGGCGAGTTACAGCGGTTGGCCTACTGGGGTTTGCTGTCTTTAACTGGGTTGCTGCGTTCTTTGGTTTGTATCCGATGCTTCAAAAAGCCCGGATCAGCTTCCTGCTACTAGCCCTTGCTGCCCTAGTTGCACCCAACTTTGTTGGTGAGGTCGCTAAGCGTCGCCAGTTGATCCTTAGTTGGTTGTCTGCCATGGCTTTGGTTCATTACATGGCGACCATGATGAACACTCCGTCGACGGTTGAGCTCCAGTCCTCGGAGTTTCTAGGCGGCTTGGGCTTAACCCTTTTTGTCGCTGTGATAGTCGTCCTCCTTTCGTTTCCTCTCGGCGTTCTGTTGGCTTTAGGCCGCACTTCCAAATTTCCCATTTTCCGGATGTTGTCGACGAGCTATATCGAGATAATCCGGGGTGTGCCCTTGATCAGTGTGCTGATCTTCTTCTCGGTAATGGTTCCGCTGTTTTTGCCGGATGGGATGGAACTAGCGGAACTTGCAGCGGTGCTGACTGGGTACACCCTCTTCTCTGCCGCGTATCTGGCTGAGAACGTAAGAGGGGGATTGCAGTCGGTACCCAAAGGCCAGTACGAGGCCGCCGACGCTCTTGGCCTCACGGCGGCTCAACGAACCGGTTTTATTGTCTTGCCACAGGGACTGAGGGTTTCGATTCCACAGCTTGTAGGTCAAGTTATAGCAACTTTCAAAGAGACCTCTCTTCTGGCGATCATTGGCCTCTTTGATTTCTTAAGAGTTGCTAATTCGGTCATTCCCGCTCAAAGCGAATTCATGGGTGTCAAACGAGAGGGCATTCTCCTCGTAGCGGTGATCTATTTCTTCTTTAACTTCACGATCTCCAAATATAGTCAGCGTCTAGAACGCCGGGTGGGTCTTGGGGAAAGATGATGATACGTCCACGTAACTCTCAGACCGGGAGCAGAAATTCATGAGCATCGATGATGGAACGACAGTGGCCAATGACAGGTTGGCTGACCGCGAAGACATGATTGTGTGTGTAGATGTCGATAAGTGGTATGGAGATTTTCAGGCGTTGAAGGGCGTAACAGCGACGATAAAAGAAGGTGAAGTCGCAGTAGTTTGCGGTCCTTCAGGGTCGGGTAAGAGTACTTGGATTCGTTGCATCAACCGCCTCGAAGTTCATCAGAGTGGAGACATTGTTGTTGACGGTATCGAGCTGAGTAATGACCTTCGCAACATCGAAAAGATCCGGTCGGAAGTCGGTATGGTCTTCCAACAGTTCAATCTTTTCCCCCACTTGAATGTGCTTGACAACATCACTTTGGCGCCGATTTGGGTACGAAAAAAGCCGCGTGCTGAAGCGGAGTCACTGGCAACGGCGTTACTTGAACGGGTGGGGATTCCTGAGCAGGCGGAAAAATTCCCAGGACAGTTGTCAGGGGGGCAACAGCAGCGGGTCGCAATTGCGCGGTCGTTAGCCATGGAGCCCAGAGTGATGCTTTTTGATGAGCCCACGTCTGCTCTCGATCCTGAGATGATTAAGGAAGTTCTCGACGTCATGAAAGAGTTGGCGCGGTCGGGAATCACGATGATGGTCGTGACCCACGAAATGGGTTTCGCGCGGGAGGTGGCCGACCGGATCATCTTCATGGAGGGTGGCGAAATAGTTGAGGTTGGAACTCCGGAGCATTTCTTTACTAATCCAACTGAGGATCGAACCAAGCTCTTCCTGAGCCAAATTTTATAAAGACACGAGTGTTACGTGCCGGAGTTCGGGCATCGTGTTGGTCTGGTTGCCTTTGGTGGATGTTCAGTCAGCAGGGGCGCCGTAAGGCGCTTTAGCCTTTTTGTAACACTCGGGGTGATAGTGCTCAACTCGGTCCCATTTGTTGCCAGCGTAAACATTGCAAATGATTTGGTCCGCGCGGATTCGGGCTCGAAACTTGATTAATTCTTCACACACCGCGCAGTAGACGGAATTGCCGGCGTCAACGGTGCGGGTAACTGCTCGGCTGTGCCACTTTTTAGTTTTTGTTGCTGATTTGGCGGCCACGGCTGGTCTCCTGTTGGCTTTGTCACTTTAAGCGTTGTGGTGCAACTTAGCCACTACCCGCGCGAAAGTGGTGGATATTCGCGCGATCCGCGCGTGTATATCGCGCGAATCGCGCGAACTTGTTTAAAGCTCGCGCGCTATGTGTTCTTTTGGGTCTGCGAAGTACCTCGCGGCTGATGATATTTCGCGCGGAACGCGCGATTATCTGGCTAACGGTTTGTACTTGATAGGTTTCGGCCCAGCGTCTTCGCCTAGTTCTCTTTGGCGGAAGGCCTCGTATTCCGAGAAGTTTCCTTCAAACCACCGGACCTGGCTATCTCCTTCGAACGCAAGAACGTGTGTAGCGACTCGGTCAAGGAACCAACGGTCATGGCTAATTACTACCGCGCATCCCGGGAAAGCCTCTAAACCAGCCTCAAGTGCTCTAAGGGTGTCCACGTCCAAGTCATTGGTGGGCTCATCGAGTAGCAGCACATTGCCGCCAACTTTGAGAACCTTGGCAAGTTGAACCCGATTACGCTCCCCCCCGGAAAGATCCCCGACTTTCTTTTGCTGGTCTGGTCCCTTGAAATTGAACGATGCAACGTAACTGCGACCATTGACCTCTCTGTTCCCGACTTGAACGATGTCTAACCCACCGGTGATTTCTTCATAGACGGTGTGTTCATTGTGGAGTTCATCGCGAGACTGATCTACGTAGGCCAGATCTACCGTCGTTCCAATCGTGATTGTCCCGGTGTCAGGCTCCTCATCTCCTGTAATCATTCGGAAAAGGGTTGTTTTCCCGGCCCCATTTGCGCCAACCACGCCGACAATTCCCGCTGGAGGTAAAAGGAATGAAAGATCCTCGATCAAAAGACGATCACCAAAACCTTTGCCAACATTGTTCAGTTCAATTACCTGGTCGCCTAGCCGCCGGTTCATGGGAATACTTAGCTCTAGTTTCTCATCGCGTTGGCCGCCCGATTCGTGTTGGGCCAGAAGTTGGTCGTAAGCCGCGAGTCGAGCTTTACCCTTGGCCTGTCTGGCTCGAGGTGATAGCCGTACCCAGTCCAGTTCCTGTGCCAAGGTACGTTGACGAGCGTTGGATTGGCGGTCTTCTGATGCCAACCTGGCTTGTTTCTGCTCTAGCCACCCGCTGTAGTTCCCCTCATAGGGGTAAGCATTCCCATGGTCGAGTTCAAGAATCCAGCCAGCAACATTGTCCAAAAAGTAACGATCATGAGTTACTGACATGACCGTCCCGGTGTAGTCCTTAAGGAATCGTTCTAACCACGCGACGGATTCGGCATCTAGATGGTTGGTGGGCTCATCTAATAACAGAAGATCTGGATGAGACAACAGCAGGCTACACAACGCAACTCGGCGCCTCTCGCCACCGGAAAGGGTAGCGACGCTGGCATCTGCTGTCGGGACTCGAAGAGCATCCATCGCTATCTCGACCTGCCTCTCTAGGTCCCATGCGTTGGTTGATTCGATCTGGTCTTCTAACTCTGCTTGCATAGCGCCGACTTGATCTAGATCGGCGTCGGAGTCACCCCACATCGCTAAGACTTCGTTGTATCGGTCGATGAGGGCTTGTGTCTCAGCAACGCCGTCCATCACGTTCTCGTAGACGTTTTTGGATTCGTCCAAACCAGGTTCCTGGGACAAAAGGCCGACGGAGAATCCTGGGGCTAGTCGGGCTTCACCTGTGAAACCGTCGTCTAGACCAGCCATGATTCTCAACACGGACGATTTGCCGGCGCCGTTGTGCCCGAGTACCCCAATCTTTGCCCCGGGATAAAACGCAAGGGTCACATCTTTTAGCACTTCGCGGTCAGGAGGGTAAAACCTTCCGAGGTTGCGCATTGTGAAGATGAACTCAGTTGCCATGTATTGGTTTCGCTTCGCTAGGAGCACCCGAGGATAAGGGTGTTGGGTTGGAAGCCCACTTGTAGTTAACGCAACGAAAAGCCGACCACACTTTCGAGATGGTCTATCGCCACTTCGGGATCTACAACCTTGATAGCGACCATCCCCAGATTTGCTGCCGGTTTGCAGTTGATACCGAGATCATCGAGGTACGCGCAGTTTCGTGGATCGACGCCGAGTTCTGAACATGCCAGTTCGTAAATCCGAACGTCGGGCTTACGAATGCCAACCTTCGCTGATTCGACTACGACTTCGAACATTTGCATGATTTGAGCGACGGATGCGGCCTGCTCTGAAGTCCTCGCCATGCCTGCACCATGGCCAGATTTCATATTGTTGGTGATGCAGCCGATGCGAACTCTTTTTTGAAGAATCTCGATTGCACGCACCATTTGAGGCCGGACGTTTCCGCTAAGGCACTCCAATACTTTTTGGCCGGACATCTCTAGTCCCAAATCTGTTGCTTCGGCCTCAAACAATTTGCAGAACTCCGAAACAGTGACCTCGCTCCGTTCCATTTTCGCCCAGGCGTTGTTATCGGGGTTAGTGGAATTAATCAGCCGGATAGAATCAAGAGGTGCGCCTATCTCGTTCTCATAACGAGAAAACGCTTCGAATGGACTGGTTGTAACAACCCCGCCAAAGTCGAATAACACGGCGTCGATTAAAGGTTCCTTCTTCACGAGCGGTGACACTAGCGGGCGCTAGATTCAGAATGTGCGTATCGCTACATGGAATGTCAACAGCCTCAACGCACGCACAGAACGAGTAGATGAATGGCTCGACTATGCGTGCCCAGATGTGCTCTTGTTGCAAGAGACGAAAATGTCCGACGAGCAATTTCCTCATGACCATTATTCGCGTCAAGGGTACGAAAGCGTTCACTGTGGTGAAGGGAGATGGAACGGGGTTGCCATACTTTCCCGAGTTGGGATAGAAGACCCCTTGATGGGCTTTGCAGACGGCGAGGATGCTGATCCAGAAGCCAGAATCATTTCAGGGACTTGTGGCGGAGTGCGTGTTTCATCGGTCTACGTGCCGAATGGCCGAGCAGTTGACCACGACCATTATCAATACAAGTTGCGGTGGCTATCTCGCCTAAGAAAGCATCTTGACATGAGTTGCGATCCCGATGGTTGGGTGTTGGTCGGAGGTGACTACAACATCTGTCCGGACGATCGTGATGTTTGGGATCCGGCGAACCCTGCTCCGCGCACCCACGTAACGCCAAAAGAACGAGCTGCGTTAGCGAAATTGGTGGATTGGGGACTTGTCGACGTGTTTCGAACGTTCTATGAGGATGAGGGTCTCTACTCGTGGTGGGATTATCGAGAGGGTGCTTTCCACAAGAAGATGGGTCTCCGCATTGATTTATTGATGGCGAGCCAGGCGCTGGTAGAGCGGGCAACGTTTTGTCTTGTGGACCGGACGGCGCGCAAAGGGACAAAACCTTCAGATCACGCGCCGGTTTATGTTGATATTGATTGCTGATCTCCTAGGAGCAACTCTGTGGCCTAGCCCGCTGAACGCCTGACTTGGGTCCGGTGTTCTGGCTACCTCAGGTAGGAGTAGGCCAGAAAGAACCAAGTTTTTATGGCTCGGCGATTACTGCCAAGATCTCTGGGCCGGTGCGTTCGAGGCGAGATCTTCCCAGTCCTGTAATCGTCTCTAACTGAGAAATTGTGGTCGGCGCTGCTGTCGCCACTTTGGCGATTAAATGATCGGGGAGCAGAGCAGCTGACTGGATCCGTCGTGATCGCGCTGTCTGATCAATCCACTCTCGGAGCCGTTGATAGCGAAGATCTGTTTCGCTATCGGTCGCTTTTCCCAGATTTTTTCGCGCTTCTGCTAAATAGTTTGCTGCTTGTTTTGTGGAAGGTCGCGTTGGCCGCTGATTGGCCGTTTCAATGAGTTGAAGCCATGGAGAAGGTTCGCGGCTTTCTATCCTCTCGCCCTTGTGTCTTGCCCGCGCCCATGTCAAATGAAGGTGCTGTTGAGCGCGAGAAATCGCTACGTAGAACAAGCGTCGTTCTTCAGGATCGTCGGGTCGAAGTGGGATGAGACCATCTTCAACCCCAGCAATGACCACAAAAGGCCACTCGAGACCCTTCGCTGCGTGAAAGGTAACAAGGTCGACGCCGTCCTCGTCAGTGTCAAGGTCGCCGGGCCGCAATGTGCGAAGCCAATCACGGAAGCCGGACCCATCAGCGTGGGTATGTTCCGCGGTGTATTGGATGGCCAGTTCAGCGACCCGATTCTGTGGCCCGTGATCAAACTCGTCAGATAGGTCCGCCGCTAATGTCGCAAATTCGTGGCCCGCGCTGCATAACTGATCGATTACCTCTTGAACTTCAGGGAGCTTGAGTATTCCACCTTGACCTCGAAGCCTGTGCGGTACCTGAAATTGAGTCAACGCGCGAGAGATGACTTGGAGTTGTTCGTTTGTGCGAGCTAGCACAGCGTGTCTAGACCATCGTGTTTCGGGGAGTCGCTCCTCACGTAGATATCGCGCGATACCAAGTGCCTCTTCCCAATCGTCGCTGAAGTTGCTTGTAGTTGGCAGTTGCGCCTCTACGGCTTCGCTTTCGGGTTCAGTTGAGGTTCGGCCTAGAACTGCATTTGCTGAACGAATGATCTGTGGTTGACTTCGATGATTAGTGGCTAGCACTTCTGTCCCCGCCGAAGGAAAGTCGGCGGAGAAATTAATTAAATGTTCTGCATTCGCACCGTTCCAACCGTAAATGGCTTGATCCGGGTCACCGACTACGCACAAATCTGTTCGTTCTCCGACCCAGGCCCGCAGAAGATCAAATTGGGTTTGGTTGAGGTCCTGGTATTCGTCTACGAAAAAGTGTCGAAACACCCAATGTTGGGCATCTCGGAACGCGTGATCAGTTCCTAAAAGCTGAGCGCATTCGACCAGAATGTCATCGAAATCCAAGAGCCCGCGACGACGCTTGTAGGAGACATATGACTGGTGTAGTAGTGCCATCCGTCCCGCTTGTGCCTCTCCAACTCGTCTCCGTCCTGGGCCGTTTCTGTATTCGTCGGGAGTCAACGCTTGAGAACAAGCCCAGTCAATTTCTGTCACTGCCGCGTTCAGTCGTAGATTGGGAAAATCTCCGATCAATTCCTTTATTACTGGGCGCCGTCCGGCTAGGACAACCGGTGGTCTTTTTCCGCGGTCCGATCGGTGCTGTCGGATTTGTGCCAAAGCAACCGCGTGGAACGTGCCGACCGCCCCTAAGTCGCGAATTCCCATTCGATTAAGTCGTGATCGGAGTTGGCTTGCAGCCCGCCGGGTGAAGGTGAGGGCAAGTACGCGACGCGCATCTACGCTCCCGTCGACGACCCTACGCGCGATTCGATTAGTGAGTACACGAGTTTTTCCTGAACCCGGGCCGGCAAGAATTCGTAATGGTGCATCATCCGAATCCACCGCTTTTTGCTGCTCAGGATCTAACCGATCAAACTGGGGACCCGGGGCGCGTGAAGCAGAGGCAAGAAAGCTGAGTTCCTCACTACCTTGCGATGTTCCCATCCAGCCGACGCTACCGCCTAGGTGGGACCACAGGTTCCTTACGTCTACTCTCAACCTATGGCGTCAACCCTCCGAGTTGTGAGTCTCGTACCGAGCGTTACGGAGACTTTGCTTTCTTGGGGAATTGAACCGATCGCCTGCACTCGGTTCTGTGAGCAGCCAAGCATGAACCACGTTGGAGGCACGAAAGACCCTGACATCGACGCGATTGAAAAATTGAACCCCGACCTTGTCGTCGTGGACCGCGAAGAGAACCGTCTGGAGGATTACCAAGCGTTAAGGAGTCGAGGCATCGAGGTGGAGTCGTTGCACGTAGCGTCGCTGGACGATGTTGGCTCGGAGATGCGGCGCTTAGCCGGTCGCGTTGGTGTTGAGTGGTCGCACGTACTCAGTCCACGGCGCGCTAGTCGCGGCGTAAGAGCGTTCGTTCCTATATGGAGACGTCCATGGATGACCATCGGTGCTGATACCTACGGGGCTACGGTGCTAAGTCATCTAGGTATCGACGTGCTTTTTGCCAATTCAGACGACACCTACCCGGTAATCGAAGAGCGTCAATTGATGGAGGCTGAAATCGATGTGGTGCTGGCGCCTAGCGAGCCCTACCCATTCGGCGAACGACACTTGGACCTATTGAAATCCATTGCCCCTGTGATGTTTGTCGATGGTCAAGATCTTTTTTGGTGGGGAGCGAGGACCTCTGTCGCAATCGACCGACTCGATGAACGCCTACAATCCTCGATCGATGGAGGTCGATGATGGGGCCAGAAACATCCGGAACAGCACAAAACGGCGACGTCGAACTTTACTTCGATGCACATGGGGACAACTCCAACCCTCCCGTTCTGTTTGTCAATGGTCTGGGCAGCCAATCGATCAACTTTCTCCCCGCATGGGTCCAAAGTTTTAACCGTGCCGGGTTTTATGTCATCCGTATGGACAACCGTGATGTCGGACGGTCATCGAAAACGCCCGGAGAGCCCCCAAGTATTGAGCGAGTTTTTGAGCAATTGACGCGAGAGCATTCGCTTGGTGAGTTATCAGCGCCATACAACTTGTCTGATATGGCTATGGACTGCCTCGCAGTATTGGATGCCCTAGAGATAGAACAAGCTCACGTTTGGGGCATGTCCATGGGCGGAATGATCGTTCAAACCCTCGCAATCAATCACCCTGGCCGGCTGCGATCGATGACAACAGTCATGTCCACCACAGGTGAAATCGGGGTCGGGCAGGCAACCCCAGAGGCAGTAGCCGGATTAGGGACGGCAGGTGATGACCGACGTAGCGTCGTCGCTAACGCAGTAGCAGCACGCGAGCTTCACGGGGGCGCCTTATTTGATAAGGACTGGGCGCTTTCGTTAGAGGAAGCAGCCTACGACCGATGTCACCATCCTCAGGGCCAAGTTTGGCAACTGCTGGCGATATTGACTTCAGGCTCGCGAGCCGACCAACTTCCAACTGTCGAAGTGCCCACTATGGTCATCCATGGCAGGATGGACCAGTTGATTCAATTGGATGGTGGTGAAGCGACTGCTGCGTTAATACCTGCCGCTGAACTAGTTGTATATGACCAAATGGGTCACGACACTCCCGAGCCCTTGTGGGGCGACTACGTCGCTGACTTACAACGATTGGCGGATCGAACACGATGACCAAAGAACACATCGTCACAGACATCGACCAGCTTGAAACTCTGTATGGCGAAGCGATGCCCAGAGCGATAACTAAGGAACTGAGACACCTCAATTCGGAATATCGAGCCTTTGTCGAAGCGGCGCCATTTATGGCGGTAGCGACCGTTGGAAGCGAAGGTCTTGATTGTTCTCCCCGCGGGGACCGAGGCAGCGTCGTTCGGGTCGTGGACGAAAAAACCATTCAGTTCGCAGATCGACGAGGCAACAATCGCCTTGATACGTTGCGAAACATCGTTCAGGACAACCGAATCGGCCTGTTATTTCTGGTCCCTGGAGTATCTGAAACGATGCGACTAAATGGCAGAGCCACTATCTCGACCGCCCCTGACTTACTCGCCTCTTTTTCTGTAGAAGGCAAGACTCCCAAATCAGTTGTCGAAGTAACCATCGACCAGGCATATTTCCAATGTTCGAAGGCCTTATTCCGATCTGGTATCTGGGATCTAGAAAATCAATTAGTGGAACCCAACGTGCCCACGGCCGGCGAAATGCTTCAAGCCACAATTGATAACCACTTCGACCCAGACGAATATGACAAGACGTCACAGAAACGAAACCTCGCCGAACTTTGGTAAGTGACTAAATCACGCGATCCAACACTTAAATGAGCTACTAGGTTGATCTTGATCTTTAGAAAGAGAGTCGCATGGGGCCGCTTCAGGGAATTCGAGTCATAGAACTTCAAGGTATTGGTCCTGGGCCGTTCTGCGGAATGATGCTCAGCGACATGGGAGCTGAGGTCATCCGCATTGACCGTGCAGGAAATGTCGTAGGCGGAGACGCCGAGAACCCACCCATCGACGTGCTGGCTAGAGGTCGATCGTCTATCGGAGTCGACCTTAAAAATCCTGACGGTGTTGAAGTTGTCCTTCGGCTAGTGGAGACAGCTGATGCTCTGATCGAAGGGTTCCGGCCTGGTGTGATGGAACGGCTTGGGCTAGGTCCCGAAGAATGTCTCGCCCGAAACCCGAAACTTGTGTTTGGGCGGATGACCGGGTGGGGTCAAGATGGTCCGTATGCAATGGCGGCGGGGCACGACATCAACTACATCGCATTAGCTGGTGCCCTCGAGCCCATAGGGCGCAATGGAGAAGCTCCAGTGCCTCCACTCAACCTGGTCGGTGACTTCGGCGGCGGTGGCATGTTGCTGGCTTTCGGGGTGGCCTGTGGAATCGTGGAAGCTCAACGCTCGGGCCACGGCCAGGTTGTAGACGCGGCGATGGTAGATGGGGCTGCAAGCCTGATGGCCATGTTCCATTCCATGCGCGCCCTAGGCATCTGGAACGATGAGCGTGGAACAAACCTTCTCGACACCGGCAGTCATTTCTACGATGTTTACGAATGCGCTGACGGCCGGTATATATCAATCGGATCTATCGAGCCGCAGTTCTACGCAGAACTGATGCGGCTCACTGGGCTCGATGGGGATGAAGACTTTGCCGCACAACTGTCACGCAGCTCCTGGCCAGAATTGAAAGAACGAATTTCTACTCTTTTCAAAACCCGGACTAGAGATGAATGGTGCGAGATAATGGATGCCACTGACGTCTGCTTCGCTCCTGTGCTGACACTCGCGGAAGCACCCGAGCATCCACACAACCAGCACCGCGAAGTCTTCACTGAGCTTTCAGGCGTGATCCAGCCGAACCCCTCTCCGCGATTTAGTAGAACCGAGGCCACGATCCAAAGTCCGCCAGCACATCCTGGACAGCACACGGATGATGTGCTTCGCTCTGTCGGCTACGACCCTGACGACGTTGTCAAACTTCGCGACACGGGAGCGGTGGCCTGAGAGCTGAATCTGGCTCCGAAGCGGCGCTGGCGCCGGCAGGGTTGCCCGGCAACCTCGCGCCCTTGTATGTGGAGGCTCAAGCTGTCGTCGAACAATCGCCAGCATCAGCCTGCGCGATTTTGAGGATCCTTATTCAGGCCGTTATTCGAGACCGAGGCCTGCGGGGTCGACACATCGTGCGTGACGTGGGAACTCTGGTCGAGCAGGGCGCACCCGTCGGATTACTTAGGGCCCTTGACGTCGTTGCCATGAGCGACGAAGCAGCCAAGACTCCAGCGGAATTAAGGCTCGCCGACGGACACACAGACGCTCAGAACCTAATCATGTTCCTCCACTTGCTCGCCAACCAGACAGCTTGATGATCAAGTGTTGAGCGCGCTTCACCTCGTCGCGTGCTGGTTTCTAGTCATAGGTAACGGGGTTGCCGGCGCCTGGGCGTTGGCATCTGGACCAGTGCCCAGCCTTCGAGGCGCGCAGCTCTGGAGGTTCACAGCTTTCGTCCAAGCCTTGGTATTTGTGCAGGTCACTTTGGCAGCGATACACATCAACGCGAATGACGGTGGGCCGCAAACTTTTCATGTCTTCTACGGCGTTTTAACTGCCACAACAGTTGGCATTCTTTACAGCTACCGGCAACAGTTTCGAGAACGGCTTCACATGCTCTACGGGTGGGGTGGCCTGTTCATCATGGGCCTCGGAATTCGAGCGTTGGTCCTGCTGTGACTTCTTTTCGACCGGGAAGCTAACGAAACACTTAGCCAGCGAGCCTGTCGGCTAACCGGGCGAGTTGAAGCCGCATTTCATTCGGAAGTCGCTCGCCTATCGATTCGTAGTGCTCTTCGATCAACGTGAGTTCGTTCTGCCATTCGATCACGTCTACCGTTAAAAGCGATTCAAGAGCATCGGTAGTCAGATCTAATCCGTCCACATCAAGGTCCTCTGTCTTTGGGACCATTCCGATCGGTGTTTCAACAGCCTCGGTTGTACCAGCAATGCGGTCCAGCACCCATTTGAGAACTCTCGCGTTATCACCAAATCCTGGCCAGATGAAGCGACCGTCTTGGTCTTTTCGGAACCAATTTACGTAGAAAAGTTTTGGAAGTTTCGCACCCTGATGTTTGCCGATGTCGAGCCAGTGCTGAAAGTAATCGCCGAAGTTGTACCCGCAGAATGGAAGCATCGCGAACGGGTCTCGACGAACTTGACCGATCGCTCCCGCAGCAGCGGCAGTCTTCTCTGACGACATCACTGATCCGAGGAAGACGCCATGTTCCCAATCAAGGGCTTCTGACACCAGCGGCACGGTCGTGGCTCGTCGGCCGCCGAAAAGTATCGCCGAAATGGGAACACCTGCCGGGTCTTCCCATGAAGACGCTATCGAAGGGCATTGCGCTGCGGGAACCGTGAATCGTGCATTCGGGTGAGCCGCTGGAGCTTCAACTTCTGGAGTCCAAGTTTGTCCCTTCCAGTCGACCAAACGAGCTGGGGGCTCATCGGTAAGACCTTCCCACCAGACGTCTCCGTCGTCAGTTTGGGCGACATTAGTGAATACGCAGTTGCCCGAAAGGGTAGCGAGGGCATTGGGATTAGTTTTCTCGCCAGTACCAGGAGCCACCCCAAAGAAACCGGCCTCAGGGTTTATCGCGTATAACTGGCCGTCTGCGCCAAATTTCATCCAGGCAATGTCATCCCCAATTGTTTCCACCTTCCATCCAGGCAGAGACGGAATCATCATTGCCATATTTGTCTTGCCACACGCGGATGGGAAAGCCGCCGCTACGTATTTGGTTTCGCCCCCTGGCGGGGTGACGCCCACGATCAACATGTGTTCGGCGAGCCAGCCTTCATCGCGTGCCATCGTCGAAGCAATCCTGAGAGCAAAACACTTCTTACCCAGCAAAGCGTTACCGCCATAGCCTGAGCCGTAGGACCAGATTTCTCGAGTGCTCGGAAAATGGACGATGTACTTGTTTTCGGAATCGCATGGCCAAGTGACGTCACTTTCACCTGGAGCCAACGGAGCTCCCAACGAGTGGACACACGGCACCCACTCGCTTTCACCGAGCACGTCTAAGGCGCCCTGCCCCATGCGGGTCATAATTCGCATTGAAGCGGCAACGTAGGGTGAGTCGGTTAACTGAACCCCGATGTGCGCTATCGGTGACCCAAGCGGTCCCATCGAAAAGGGCACTACGAACATGGTGCGTCCGACCATCGAAGCTCGGAAGAGATCTAACATCTCGGTTCGCATGGCTTCTGGTTCACGCCAATTGTTGTTGTTTCCGGCATCGGCAGGATCATCGCTGCAAATGAATGTCCTGTCCTCAACGCGAGCGACATCACCAGGGTCGGATCGGGCCAAAAAACTATTTGGCCGTTTCGCTTCGTTGAGAGGAATCAGAGTGCCTTGTTCCACCATCGACGCGGCTAACTCGTCATACTCCTCTTGACTTCCGTCACACCAGTGGATGGAGTCAGGAGTCAGCACTTTGGCCCAACTATCTACCCACTCAAGAAGGCTTTCGTTGGTGGTCGTTCCAGGCATTTTGACCTCCGTTTACTTTCAGACGTCGACTGGGGAGTGTCCCCAGTTCTTGGTCACGCGTCGCCCCCCGCGGACGTGATCCAATCAGGTGTACCAAGGTCAACTTCACTGCCCAGCCTTAGCTGGGCTGCTAGTCCTTGTTCGTTGAGGTCGAAGACGACCCTTTGGCCCTGTCGCACCATTCGAAAGATCGATCCCTCAAGAGCGTCGAAGGCCAAGTCGTACTCAGCGCGGCCGACGTCGTCGACTACTACTCCCGTTCTTGACTGGGGGTCATATGATTTTATGACACCTTGCACTGCTGGCCTCCGGTAGTAACCCTGAAGATCGCGTTTGATCTATGACACAAGCTTCGTGGGGACCCTACGACGGTCTGTGAAGCGGGCACAACTTAGCAACTAAGAGAAGCTATTGGGTGGAGTGCGAGCATTAGTGCTAGTCGCCTATCGAAGGTGCCACACACCGGTAGCATCGGCTTCTGTGGAAATAGCCTCCGTTCTCTCCACCGCTCAACTCGTGGAAGTTTTGTCAGCCTTCCATGGGGCTCTCGAAACTCATCGAGAGTGGATTAACCGACTCAACGTATATCCAGTGCCAGATGGCGATACCGGAACCAACATGGCGTTAACGGTGGGATCGGTCCTCGAAGAACTTGAAGGCATTGACCTCAATGACCGGAGCGCGGTTTGTTCTGCGATATCGCACGGTTCGCTAATGGGAGCCCGCGGCAATTCGGGCGTGATTCTGTCGCAAGTATTGCGCGGCATTAGCGGATGTCTTTCCGACTCAGCTGATATCGACGGGGCCGCACTTGCCACGGCGTTAACCGAGGCAAGCATCGCAGCAGACGGTGCAGTGATGAAGCCGGTGGAAGGGACGATTCTTACTGTCGTGCGCGAATCCGCTAGAGGGGCACGCGAAATAGAAGAAGACGCAACTCCTATCCGAGTCATCGAGAATGCTCTTGCCGAGGGACAAATTGCCCTCGAACGAACTCCGGAACAGTTGCAGGTTCTTCGCGAGGCGGGAGTAGTGGATGCAGGTGGAGCGGGATTTCTTTTGCTTCTTCATGGAATCCTTCACGTATTAGACGGTCGTGAGGTTCCGACCGCGCCCGATCACGTAGAACTTTCTCTCGCTGGACCCGCTATGTCCTTCGACGATGAAAGTTCTGAACTCCGCTACGAAGTTATGTACCTGCTCTACGTGCCGGATGAGGCCATTGAGGGCTTCAAAAAAGTATGGGCAGGTTTAGGAGACTCAATTGTTGTAGTTGGCGGAGATGGGCTTTGGAATTGCCATATACATACCGATGACATCGGTCCGGCCATCGAAGCCGGAATAGAGGTCGGACGACCGCAACAGATAAGAGTGACGGATTTAGCGGAAGAAGTCATGGAGGAACGGTGGGTCCGCGAAGCCACTGCGGCTGGAAAATCAGATGGCTTCCCAAATCCAGAGCCGGTGCCATGTGGCGTCGTCGCCGTTTCCCCGGCTCCGGGAATCAGTCGAATTTTTCACAGCCTTGGTGTCCAGGAACTTGTCGTTGGAGGTCAAACCATGAATCCCTCGGCAGCGGAGCTTCTAGAAGCGGTAGAGCGGGTGCCTGCTGACCAGGTAGTTATTCTTCCCAACAACTCGAACATTGTCGCGGTAGCGCGCACCGTTGATGGGCAGAGCGCGAAGCGAGTCGTGGTGGTCCCCACCACTTCTGTGCCCGAAGGCTTCGCTTCACTTCTGGGGTATGACCCCCAAAGTGACGCAGCGAGTAACGGTGAATCTATGGCTGAGATTGCTAAAGGTGTTGTGGTTGGAGAAGTAACCCGCGCGGTGCGAGAAACCACCACTTCGGTAGGAGAAGTAGCGACGGGCGATTGGGTCGGTCTCGACCGAAGCGGTGTTTGTTCTATAGCTGACGCTCCGTCAAGCGCAGCTACCGCATTACTCGACGTGCTCGTCGACCGAGATCACGAGATTTTGACGGTGATTGTGGGCGAAGGCGTCAGCGATGCTGAAACTCGCGCCATTACCGAGTGGATCGCGGAAAATCGGCCGAATATTGAAACAGAAATTCATCAAGGTGGCCAAGCCCACTACCCGTACTTGTTTGGGGTCGAGTGACGGAACCACTTTCTCTTCGAGAACTCGACGCCATAAGCGTCGATCGGTTACAAGGAGTTGGCGAAGAGCGACGAACGTCGCTTGGAGAGGTTGACATTGAGTCGGTGTTCGACTTGTTGACGCATTACCCGCGTCGGTACGTCGACAGAAGTCGGGAGGCGAAGCTTGGCGAAGTTACCCCTGGGCAAGAGGTCATGGTGGTGGCGGACGTCGAGAGCGTCAAGTCTCGGAGAACTCGAAACCGAAGGTCCATAGTTGAGGTCTCGTTGTCTGATGACACCGGAAGTTTAAAACTTGTGTTCTTCAACCAGGCATGGCGCTCGAAGCAACTTAAGCAAGGACTTACGGTCGCTCTGTTTGGAAAGGTGGACCTTTACCGAGGCCAACTCCAGATGACTAACCCGTTAGTTGATTTAGTTGGAGATCGAACAGGCAGAATTATCGCGATTTACCCACAGTCCGAAAAAGCTGGCTTGACCACATGGGACATAGGTCGTTGGTCGACTGAAGCGTTACGCCGTTGCGAGCGCCGCGGGATAGTGGAGCCACTCCCGGTCCAGGTGTTGCACGATTTGCAGTTGCTCGGCCGGACGGCCGCCTTTAAGGCAATCCACCAACCGAACTCAATGTCGGAAGTTTCAGAGGCGAGAAATCGTCTTGTTCTTGACGAACTCTTACGAGTCCAACTGGTCCTTCGGTTGCGAAAAATGCGTCGTTTGGAAAGCGCTTCCGGCATTGCGCACCGATGCGACAGCCAGTTGCTCGCGAGCTTCTATGACCGCTTACCTTTCGAGCTCACAGCAGCTCAGCAGCGCACAATGGCGGAGGTCGAAGTTGACCTCAAGACCGAGCAGCCGATGCATCGACTATTGCAGGGCGACGTGGGCGCGGGGAAAACGCTCGTCGCCTTACACGCGCTGCTAATAGCAGTAGCAGATGGCCATCAGGGAGCGCTGATGGCGCCGACCGAAGTTTTGGCAGATCAGCATTACCTGAGTTTGGTTGAACTGGCCGAAGGGTTGGAAGTATCGGATGACTCGACGCTGATGGGTGTGAGACCGCTTTCGATCAAGGTGCTAACGAACCGAATAACAGGGACGGACCGACAACGGGTGGTCGAAGGAATGGGAAACGGTTCGGTAGACCTAGTTATTGGAACTCATGCCTTAATACAAGAAGGAATTACCTTTTCTTCACTCAGTGTCGTGGTGGTTGACGAACAGCACCGATTTGGGGTTGAGCAACGATCGATCCTAAGAGAACGGGGGCGCCCCGACGGCAAATGGCCTCACTTGTTAGTGATGACAGCGACACCGATACCGCGAACAGCGGCCATGACGGTATATGGCGACTTGGATGTATCGACCCTGGACGAGTTGCCGCCGGGTCGGACACCAATCACTACGTTTTGGGTAGGGGATAGTGATGACACGGTGTGGCAACACGTGCGTTCCGAAATAGCTCAGGGCCGCCAAGCTTATGTCGTATGTCCGCTGATAGAAGAGAGCGACAAGCTTGACGCTGATTCGGCAGAGACCACCAAAGATCGCCTTTCTAGGGGAGAGCTGTCAGGGGTCAAAGTTGGTCTACTGCATGGTCGGCTGTCTGGGACAGACAAACAGAAGACAATGGATGCTTTTAGAGAAGGACGCTTGGATGTCCTGGTTGCCACAACGGTGATCGAGGTCGGAGTGGACGTTCCGAACGCCACGACGATGATCATCTTGTCCGCAGATCGGTTCGGAATGGCTCAACTCCATCAACTTCGGGGAAGAGTGGGCCGAGGGGCGCACCAATCGACATGCTTTTTAGTCACCGCAGACGAGATTTCCGACGACGCTGAAGCTCGTATTCGAGCTCTTGAGGAATCAACCGACGGATTTGCTCTTGCTGAACGTGACTTGGAACTACGCGGTGAGGGCACGATTTTTGATCAAAGGCAATCGGGTAGTAACGACCTGAAATTGGCGTCGTTAGCTAGGGATCGAGTCTGGGTTGAACGCGCCCGCGATCTTGCAGCAACGCTCGTAAATGAAAATGGGTCGTTAGAGCAACACGAAACCCTTGAAGATGAAGTGCGATGGTTTGTTGAGCGCCGAGATGATGACGCAGAGAATCTTCTGAGAGGGTGAGAACGCGAAACTATTCTCATTCGTCTTCAACAACGATGTCCCATCGATCCACACAATCTCTGCACCTGTACGCGACTACATCACCGGGCTGGAAACCTTCGTCTGGTTCCTCATAGCTGATTCGGCGACACAACCCTCCGCAGTCAACGCAGGTGATTGTTTCAGGAACGTCCATATCAATAGTGTGCCGTTAGTGTCGGTGTATGCGCATCGTCGGAGGCACATTGCGCGGGCGTCGGATCAGCGCCCCGCAAGATGAAACGACTCGACCAACGTCTGACCGAGCGCGTGAGGCCATCTTCAACATGCTTTTCAGTTTGGGTATGCCTCAAGGTTGCCGTATAGCCGACCTGTTCGCCGGTTCGGGTGCACTGGGCGTAGAGGCGCTATCGCGTGGCGCAACTGATGTGATCTTTGTCGATAACAGCTCAAACGCTTGCAAAATCATCAAAGCGAACCTGGACTCTTTGGACCTTCATGCCGAGGTGATACAAGGTGACGCCGTGAAAAGGCTTGAACTGCTGGAGGTAGAACTGGTACTCGCGGACCCGCCATATGTGTTTGACGACTGGCAAAACCTATTAGCGGCCGCGGGAAACGCGTGTGTAGTAGCAGAGAGCGACGCGGAAATCGGACCCTTTGAAGGGTGGGAAGTTATTCGTAGTCGAAGCTATGGGAAGGCAGTAGTAACGATATTGCGCCCCGAAAACACGAATCTGCACTGATTTCGACGGATTTACACAATCGACAGTGGAGGATTCTGTCGCGGATCGGTACCGTTTCTTGTAGCCGGTAGCGCAAGACGAGGAGATGCTCGTGGTCAAGGTTCTGTATCCGGGGTCATTCGACCCGGTTCACAATGGCCACATAGACGTCTGTACCACGACAAGTCGCTTATTCGACCACGTCGTTGTTGCCGTTATGCGAAACCCACAGAAGTCGAATCCATTCTTCACTGACGACGAACGATTTGAAATGCTGACAGAAGCGTGCGCGCCTTTAACGAATGTTGAAGTGGTGCAGTTCGGAGAACTGGTAGTGGATCTGGCTGATCGGCTCGACGTTGATTTCATCGTCAAAGGTCTTAGAGGCGTCGCCGATTTTGAGTCTGAATTACAGATGGCTCAAATGAACCGATCCGTCAGCGGAGTAGAAACACTTTTCTTGCCTTCGAACGGCGAAAACGCTTTCATCGCTTCGAAGTACATCCGAGACATCACCCGATTCGGTACTGACTGTTCACACTTGGTGCCAGAAGCGGTCGCTTTACGGCTTCGAGAAAAGATGCCCAAGTGACCGAGGCTGCACCCTTGAGTGGCCCGGGCGTCGAAGCATTGGTGCGTCGAGTAATGGATGTGATCAATGCCGCCAGACCTATGCCCCTCTCTACCTCCGTCATGATCAGTCGAGACGAAATTATCGAGTTACTCGAGGCGGCACTTTCGGAACTTCCCGATGAAGTACGCGAGGCTCGGTGGCTCCTTAAAGAGCGCGAAGAACTTCTTGTCAAAGCGAAAATTGATGCCGGTCTAGTAATCGAAGAGGCCCGAACCCGAGTCGCTCAAATGGTGCAACGAACCGAAGTAGTGCGTTCAGCGGAACGCAAGGCGCGCCAAATGGTCGAACAAGCGGAGTCGCAGGCTCGTAGAAGACGTCACGAAGTCGACGATTATTGTGAGCAACGACTGGAACAGTTCGCCTCAGCCCTGGAGAAAGTGCAGTCGGCCGTGACAGACGCTAGAGGGCGACTTCAACCGACTATGCCGGTGCGCGAGCCTGAGCCATCTATTGAGCCCGAAGATCCTTCAGGTCCTGAAGTCTTCGATCAGGACGAAACTTGACAACTGGGAACCCGGTGTCCGAGCTTCGTGTCCCCCTCGAACGTCTTCAACGACCGGAGCCGTTACGAAATTGGACCGCTGACTTTGACGCGTCGCTCTTACGAGACGGCGATGGCCCTCTCCAGGTAGGAGACGTTTCTGTAAAGGCCGGCAATAGCGTAAGAGTTGAACTGATTCTGGATCAAGTTCGCGAGGGCGTGGTCGCGACCGGAGTTATCAGCACGACTTGGAACGGTGATTGTTCTCGATGTCTCCGCCCAGTTGAAGGGATGGCAACAACCGAAGTTGAGGAACTTTTTGAAGAACATCCCCGCGAGGGGGAGTCATACCCCTTGCATCAAGAATTTATAGATCTGGAACCCATGGTGCGCGACGCCATTTTGCTTGAACTACCAGTTGGGGTGGTTCGATGTGTGCTCACCGAAGAGTGTTCTGACATGTCGCCTGAATATTCGGGCGATACACAAGAAGAAGCCGATTCTGGAGCGTCCCCTGCAGCCGATCCGCGTTGGGCTCCGCTACAGGCATTGGTTTTTGAGGAGGAAGAAGATCACCGAGATACTTAGGAACGGGTGATTACCTGTATCGATCTGTTGTAGGAGGTCGATACCTCTTCAGGTAACATCTTGTACTCGTGTCGATGTGTCCGACACAACCCAGCGCCGCCGTCGGCCGTCGTTTACCTGTGTGAGGTTGACGGCGCCACGTCGACGCCACGTTCGCTCCGCTCGATTCCAACAGGTCGGGCTCACTCCCTGAGGTCAACGATGGCCGTCCCAAAGAAAAAGACTTCCAAGTCAAAGACCCGCAGCCGTCGTGCCGCTGCATGGAAACTCCGTTCCTCGTCGCGTAGCTCGTGCCCGAGATGCTCTGAAACCAAATTGCCTCATCGCGTCTGTGGCAATTGTGGTTGGTACGCCGGCCGCCAGGCCATCGAAGTCGACTAACAAAGCGGACCACCATGCAGCCCATCGTCGTTGATGCCATGGGAGGCGACAATGCCCCCTCTGCGATAATCGAAGGGGTTCGCGCCGCAATTGACTTGGGCATCCCGGTGGAGCTAATTGGGGACCCCGCCCGACTCGAAAATGTCGATGACATAGCGGTACATGCAGCGCTTGAAATCATAGGAATGGCGGACGAACCCGGTCGAGCAGTCCGAACCTTGAAGGATTCGTCGATAGTTCGAGCGGCTGAACGCGTACGCGATGGGCATGCAGGAGCGATGGTTAGCGCGGGAAATACAGGGGCGGTAGCCGCGGCCGCCCTACTGAGGATGAAACGGCTGAAGGGAGTCAATCGGCCAGCTATTGCGACGACTTTGCCTATCCCCGGCCGAGCGCCCAAAATACTGCTTGATTCCGGAGCAATGGCAGATTGTCAGCCGGACTGGTTGCACCAATTCGCGCGAATGGGATCAACTTTTGCTCAAGTGAGATATGAAGTGACGGACCCGCGTGTTGGGTTGGTATCGATAGGAGAGGAACCCGAGAAAGGTAACCAGCTAGTGAAAGCTGCTCATCAACTCTTGGCAGATGACTCCTCCTTGAACTTCATCGGGAACGTAGAAGGAAACGATGTACTCAGCGGCGACGTCGACGTTCTCGTCGCCGATGGATTTACCGGCAACGTGATCCTGAAGACTCTTGAAGGCACCGTCAAATTTCTCGTGGACCAGATAATCACGGCGTTGACCACAGAAGGAGCGGCTGAAGTTGGTGCTCAAGCTTTAAGCCACTTAGCTCCGGTAGCCGCTGAACTAAATCCTGATGCTGTCGGTGGAGCGATGTTGCTAGGTGTGAATGGTGTTGCGATTATCAGTCATGGATCAGCTGGCCCTTTGGCTATCACCAACGCGTGCAAAGTGGCTAGAGACATGGTTGAAAGAGATTTAGTGGGCGAGTTGAGGGCTGCAGTCATTACCCACTGAGACGATTCAGAAAAGCAACTTAAAGTGGTTAATAGCGAAAATAATACTACTTAAAGTGGTAAATCAGCGCATCTGCTATGATTACTATGACCACGCCCCCGACGGTAGGAGTCTCCTTGCCCGCCGAAACTCACGTTGAACAAAGTCGGCCAGATCGAAACAGTGTCTTTCAAATAATTCGTGAACAGCTTTCAGACATCCTCGAGATCGAACCGGCACGGGTAACTGAATCGTCATCGTTTGTGGAAGACCTTGAAGCTGATTCACTTGCCTTGATCGAGCTCGTTGAGGGCCTAGAAGAGGAATTGTCAGAACGGACCGTCGGATTTCGAATTGAAGATGACGACCTTGAAGATTTGAAGACCGTTCGCGATGCCATTGATTATGTGATGGCTCGAATTGACTGACGTGCCAGAAGCCGGACAGGAATTTGAGTTACTTGCCGAGCGAGTCGGCCATGCCTTCAATGATCCTGAATTATTGCAATTAGCTCTGTCTCACCGCAGTTGGTGCGCGGAACATAGTGATGCCGCTTCGAACGAGCGACTTGAGTTTCTGGGAGATGCTGTACTCGGACATTGCGTAGCTGCTCACCTCTACCGCTCATACCCCGACTGGGCTGAGGGAGATCTTGCGCAAGCCAGGTCAGCGATAGTAAACGCGGCCAGTCTGGCGGAAGTGGCCCGTCACTACGGGATTGGAAAAGCTTTGCTCCTAGGTGTGGGAGAAGACCGTTCGGGAGGACGCGAAAAAATTTCACTTCTCGGTGACGCATTCGAGGCCCTCCTAGGGGCTATCTATCTAGACGGTGGAATGGAAGCAGCTAGTCGGTTCGCGTTCGAGGCCTTAGCCGAACGGATCGAAGAAGTAGCGGTTGACCCGAGTGTTGGAGATCCGAAAACTCGGTTGCAGGAGCTAGTTGTGCGTGTATATGGAGACTCTCCGTGCTACACGTTGACTGACAGTGGTCCCGACCACGGTAAATGCTTTTTGGCTGAAGTTTCTTTTGGGGACGCTGTGCGCGGCAAGGGCCAAGGAACTTCTAAGAAACAAGCTGAGCAGGCCGCGGCGACTCAAGCCTGGCGGGAACTTGAGTCCTCCGAAAAACACGATCACTCCTCGCCCTCAATTACCCAAGGAAAGCCTGAACATGCTGGAACTGCCTGAGCTCGAGACCGCTCGTCGTGATCTAGATAGAGAAATCGGCGGCCTGAAAATAAAACAGGTAGAGGTAATGGGTCCAAAGCGCGTGATTCCCGGTCAGCCCAATAAGACATCTCTTACCAAGGCCTTAGCGGGGTTGAAAATCTCCAGCGTGAAACGCGTAGGTATGTCACTCTGCCTTGATGTCGGGAACGGACAGATCCTGACAATTGACCTTGGCTCTGGCGGGTCCTTGCGCCGAGCTAGTAACAAAGACGAGGTTGAGGGCAGTACCCAATTAGTCATTGGATTTACCCAAAAAGGTCAACTTCGGCTGCTTGATAGCGACAAAGAATTGACTGTCACATTGGTTGACAGTGGCGCAACAGATGACTCGTTTCCTGAACCAGCACGGCGCGGCTTCGACCCAATCGAAGAGCCCATCTCGTGGACTGATTTTGGCCGCCGACTTCTGATGCATGACACAAAATTGAGAAAACTACTAATGGATTCGTCGTTCATCATTGGACTGGGTCCCGTATACACCGACGAAATTCTCCATTCAGCGTTGTTGCGACACGACAGAATCGCTAGTCGATTGATAACGCAGGAGATACGAAGGCTTTATCGGGCAATCGTTGAAACTGTTCACAACGCCGTAAAGCATCGTGGCGTCAGCATCGGCGGAGTCTGTGACATTTTTGGCCAGCCTGGCGGATATGACGAATATCTTGAGGTCTTTGGCAGAGCTGGTGAACGTAGCCGAAATGGGCGGGGCAACGTTCGGACTGCCCGAGCAGGTGGGTCTACTCACTACTACTGCGATTACCAGGTCTAGCCGTGACCTTTTCGCGTAAGCGAAATACCCTCTTGGGGTCAACCAACTAAGGCCAGCCAGAGGGCATTATGTCGGAGTGTCACCGCTACCAGCGGTGACCTCATTGTTCGCCGGGTAGGTCCTAAATAGTGTTTCTCAAGTCACTCACCATGAAGGGTTTCAAATCTTTTGCTGACACGACGGTGCTTGAATTTGAGCCAGGAGTAACCGTTGTCGTAGGTCCGAACGGCAGTGGTAAATCCAACGTCGTCGATGCGGTCGCGTGGGTATTAGGTGCTCAAGGACCAACCACCGTGAGATCAGGAAAAATGGAAGACGTGGTGTTTGCTGGCACCTCAGATCTGCCGGCGCTTGGCCGAGCAGAAGTGAGCCTGGTCATTGATAATTCGTCGGGCTCGCTGCCCATCGACTTCAGCGAGATCACAGTTACTCGGACTCTTTATAGAGCAGGCGATTCTGAGTATTCGATGAATGGTGTGCCTTGTCGGCTACTCGATATCCAAGACCTTCTGAGTGACGCCGGGGTTGGTCGTCAGCAACACGTGATTGTGGCGCAGGGGCAAATAGACCAAGTTCTCAACGCGCGTCCAGAAGACCGTCGGATGATTATCGAAGAGGCGGCCGGGGTACTCAAGTTTCGTCGACGGAAGGAACGAGCAGAACGGCGGCTTGCGGCGACCGAAGCCAATATGACCCGATTGCAGGACCTTCAAAGAGAAGTGCGTCGCCAGTTGCGTCCTCTGGAAAAACAGGCCGATTCGGCTAAACGCCATGGAGCTGTAGCCGAAGAGCTGCGAACCCTCCGGTTATATCTCACGGGGAAAAAGGTGAAAGCGCTTGAAGCAGCTCAATCTTCGTCAAAAGAGCAGAGCCGCGACTTAGATGCAGAGCAGGTCCGATTACGTGGCGAACTTGCAGGTCTCGATATAGAGATAGGCGCCTCGGAAGCCCAGTTGACAGAAGGCGGCGATCAGGGCTTGGATCTACTTCCTCGTGTGGAGTCGTTACGCGAGCGATGCCGAGGTCTGATTGCACTGGTTGACGAGCGTTCAAGGACAACTGAGCGAGACCGTGGACTACTCGTGGCCGAAGACGTGGCTCTGACGCTTAAAGAGGAACTTTCGCGACTTGCGGTTGAATTAGAAGCTTTTAATACTCGAGACGACGTGATCGAGCGTCAGCTAGAGGAGCTTGTTGTTGTTGAGGCCGAACTCGATATTGAGTCCCAGTCGCTGGGTGACGAAGCGCCCTTAGTGGGACTTGATGCCGCGAAAAGAGCGGCCGAAGTACGAGGGGAACTAGGCCCGTTGAAGACCGTTGTAGAACGGGTTGTGGCAGAACACGACGGTTCAGCGGGGCGTGTCAACCAAGTGACTAGCCAAATTCAGGATGCCGATAGACGCCTCGATGAGCTTCAGTCTCGCCTCGGTTCGGCATCGGGCGCAGAAGGCGACCGAGTCCAATTAGTTGATAAGGCGCAAGGTGAAGTCGATAAAGCGGTTGGTGCGATTGATGATCTGAGCCAAGAACAACAATTGGCGCTGAAGGAAGAAGGAACCTGGCGAGCTCGAGCGGACGCCCTTGAGTTGGCAATCGAAGATGCCCGAGCGCGTTCAGGATTACAGAAGATAGAGGAAATAGAGGGAGTGCTAGGGGTTCTTGTAGAACTCATTCAGGTGGAATCAGGCTGGGAACCGGCTGTGGAAGCCGCCATAGGGGGAGCCCTAGCGTCTGTCGTAGTCGAAGATGTTCAAACTGCTCGTGTTGCGCTGCAGCGCCTTCGAGAGTCTGACTCGGCGGGGTCAATTCTCGCATTGAAAGCCACGAACTCTTCGCTCGAACTGCCAAACATCGGTAAACCCCTGCGTGACCACGTAAGCACGCCACATGCTGCAATTGATCCATTGCTTGACGTACTTTTGCAAGATGCCGTTTGCGTGAGCGGCGGCTGGTTAGAAGCTATCGATTTAGCGGTTGAGCAACCGGGCTTGACTGTGGTGACTGCCACCGGCGACTGCTGTGGCCCCAACGGATGGCGCGTAGGGTCGGGCGAGAATGCCGCCACGGCTGCCGCGCTGGAAGATGCGAAGGCTGGAGTCAGGGAATCCACTGCGCGCCGTGAAGCGGCGGAGGCAGCGCGCACGTCTGCTGAGTCGGCGCATCGAGAGGCTCGACATCGCCTGGAAACTGCCCTAGTCGAACTCGAGGCAAATGATGACTTACTGACTCACTCTTCAGATGCAATTGAACGGATTCAGCGTGAGAGGCGCGACCTGATCTCAGATCGGGGAGTGTTAGAGGCGCGTAGTGCCGAACTTGGCCAAGTGTTGGACCGAGACCGTCCGAGGCTTGTCGATCTAGAGGCTCGGCTTGTCGAGCTCGAAGTGGCAGAAAATCTTGAACAATCTGCAGCCACAGACGCTCACACAAAGCGCCGTGATCTGAGTGATCGGATTCGGGCCACCGCAACTAAACGTGCGGAGTTGGAAGCTAGCGCTAGCGTTCTTGGCGAACAGAAAACTCGAGTCGAAGCCCGCCACGCAGAGATATCGACGCAGCTAAAAGCAAACGACGAGGAACGCGAGGGAACCTCTGGCCGCCTGAATCGAGTCGGTCTAACTCTTGCCGCCTTGGTACAACTGCGAGAACTGCTGCAGGCACGATTGGACTCTCTAGAGCAAGAAGTCGGGCGATTACGCGAGCGTCGTACCCAAATTTCTGCAGAAGTTCGATTAGTGGCAGACCGATTGGAAATTCTGAGGGGAGAGCGCACAACTATTGAAAAACGGTCGACAGAAATTCGAGAATTAGTGACCTCGGGCAATATCGGAGAAACTGAGAGAAGATTCAAGCTCGACAGCTTGCGCGAAATGTTGAGTAACGAACTTTCGGCTGGCTTAGATGAAGCGATGGCGGTGCCTGAACCTCAACTCAGCGAAGCCGATACGCCCGCATCGCGAGCGCGTGACCTTGAGAGCGACTTACGTCGGATGGGTCCCATTAACCCCCTTGCCGTGCAGGAACACGAATCCCTTAAGGAACGACACGACTTCGTGGCAGAACAGTTACAAGATGTTCGCAACGGTCGCCGCGAGCTGAACAAAGTCATTACGGCAGTCGACGCCGAAATTGTGGAAGTTTTCTCGTCGGCGTTCACTGACGTAGCCGACAACTTTGAACAAATATTTTCAACCCTATTTCCCGGAGGAGAAGGTCGGCTAAAGCTCACGGACCCTGATCAGTTGCTCGAAGCAGGAATCGAGATGGAAGCAAAACCCTCGGGCAAGAACGTACGAAAACTGTCCCTGCTCTCGGGCGGTGAAAGAGCTTTGACCGCTCTCGCATTTCTATTTGCGATTTTTCGCAGCCGGCCGTCCCCGTTCTATGTAATGGATGAAGTTGAGGCAGCCCTTGACGACATCAATTTGCATCGGTTCCTCGATCTTGTCTCGGAGTTTCGCCGAGAGGCGCAGTTGGTCATCGTGACTCACCAGAAACGCACGATGGAAGTGGCAGACGTCCTGTATGGGGTCTCTATGGCACCAGCAGGTTCTTCTCGGGTGTTGAGCGAGAAGGTGGCGTCATAGATGAGTTGAGCTTCACCGGCCTGCTTGCTCTGTAAGATCCCAGCGACGTGAACGCGACCCTGCTCTTTGTCATCTTCGTAGTTGTCATGCTTACCTTGGCACTTCTGCCCTGGGTGCATCGCACGTGGACCACAAGCCGCGGGATAACCAGGTATGACCGGGCCAAAATACCTCTGCCAACGACCCAAGAATCCTCTCGCGACGGCCGCGGGTTTAGTGACGAACCGACAGAAGAAGCCGACCATGACGTGTCGCCTCCGCCCACCGCTGCGTCTATGCGGGAGAAGCTCACCAAAGCTCGGGGATTGATTTCCGAACGACTTGCCGGAATACGCAGCGGGTCTATCGACGTTTCAACGTGGGAAAAGCTTGAAGAGTTGCTGATTCTTGCGGACGTTGGTGTTGACGCGACCATGGACACTGTGGACCGGTTACGCGCGACATTGAGCGCTTCAGAAGTTAGTGAAGGACCTCAACTTCTCGAAGCGCTCAAAGACCAAATGAAAAGCGATCTCGCAACAGACCGACAATTGGTGCATATCGCTCAGAATGGCAAAGTACCGGTGTGGCTTTTCGTTGGGGTCAATGGGGTCGGCAAGACCACCTCAATCGGAAAGACAGGACGGCGTTTGGGAGACCAAGGTCTTAGCGTTTTGATGGCGGCCGGGGATACTTTCCGAGCTGCGGCAGCTGAGCAATTGGCTACTTGGGCTGACCGCTGTGGAGCAGACTTCGTACGCGGAAGTGAAGGAGCGGACCCGAGTTCGGTCATATATGACGCTGTGCAGGCCGCAGCATCACGCGATGTGGACGTTGTGCTCGCCGATACAGCGGGACGTCTTCACAACAAAGTCAACCTCATGGAAGAACTAGCGAAAGTTCGTCGAGTAGCAGACCGCGACCCTGGCCAAGTGGCAGAGGTTCTTTTGGTTATTGACGCAACTACGGGCCAAAACGGCCTTTCGCAAGCACGGGAATTTGCCAACACAGTCGCTGTTACAGGCGTAGTCCTTACCAAGCTTGACGGCTCGGCGAAGGGTGGAATTGTCTTTGCGATCGAACGAGAGCTCGGTTTGCCGGTCAAGCTCGTAGGGCTTGGCGAGGGCGAAAGGGATCTCATTGACTTTGATCCCAGTTCATTTGTGGAGGCACTGTTCGGCGATGAATAGCGAACTGCGAAGCGTCAAGAACCGATGCAGGTAGCCTGACCAACACTATGTTCGAATCTCTCTCGGACCGGTTCGACGGAATTCTTGCTCGCCTGCGAGGCAAGGGTCGTTTGAGCGAGAACGACGTTGCCGAGGCAATGCGCGAAATTCGGTTAGCACTTCTTGAGGCCGACGTTCACTTCGATGTTGTAAAGCGGTTTGTTGACCGCACCCAGGCCCGATGTCTAGAAGCTGGGATCACCCAGAGTCTGACCCCCGGGCAACAAGTGGTAAAGGTCGTAAACGAGGAACTTACTGTCATTTTGGGCGGACAATCGCTTCATCTGACGTACGCCCAAAAATCTCCAACGGTTGTTCTCATAGCTGGCCTCCAGGGTTCAGGCAAGACGACTTCGTCAGCGAAACTGGCGCGCTGGTTTAAGTCACAGGGCAGAAACCCCCTACTTGTTGGCGCTGATCTTCAGCGCCCCGCAGCGGTAGAGCAGTTACAAACCTTGGCGGGGCAAATCGAAGTGCCAGTCTTCAGCTCGCCAGGAGACCCAGTAGAGACAACTCGGGCAGGTCTTGTAGAGGCCCGAGCCACGGGACGCGATGTGCTCATCGTTGACACGGCAGGCCGCTTGACCATCGATCGAGATTTAATGGACGAAATTGCTGCAATTTCAGATGCGATCGATCCTAATTACACGTTCTTAGTAGTCGACGCTATGACAGGCCAAGACGCGGTGAACACGGCTGAAGCATTTCACGCAACTCTCGAACTCGATGGAATAATCCTCACCAAACTTGATGGAGATGCTCGCGGTGGGGCTGCCCTTTCGGTTAAAGAAGTAGTGGGAAAGCCTATTGCCTTCGCTTCAACTGGTGAGAAGCTTGATGACTTCGACCTGTTCCACCCTGAGCGGATGGCAGAACGCATTCTCGGAATGGGTGACGTTCTTACTCTCATCGAAAAGGCTGAAGAAGTATTTGAACAGGAGGAGGCCGAAGCGGCCGCTCAAAGGCTCCTTGAAGGAACTTTCACCCTTGACGATTTTGTTGATCAGCTTCGCCAAGTGCGTCGGATGGGTGATTTCTCCAACATTGTGTCGATGATGCCTGGCGTTCCCAAGGAGGTCAAAGACGCAGATATCAATGAACGCGAAATTGACCGAGTTGAAGCGATCGCTCTTTCGATGACTCCCCAAGAGAGAATTAACCCCGAGATTATTGATGGCTCGCGCCGGGCGCGGATTGCCGACGGAAGTGGAACGACGCCAGCGCAGGTAGGCAATCTTTTGAAGCAGTTCAAAGAAATGCGCAAGATGATGAAGGGTATGGCTGGTCTGGGTACCAAGGCCAAAGCCCGGAAAGCCAGGAGCAAAAACCCCAAAAAAGGTAAGAAAGGTCCCGGGAGAGCCGGCGGCAGTCGAGTTCAACCTAAGGAAACTCAACAGGTACCGAAACTCGATATAGGCGGCCTCGATCTGACGCTACCTGGCCGTTGAGAACGACCTTGTGCTCAGCGTGCTCGTTGGCTCTGCAGCCAGGTAGGCTTTCTCACTGGCTTGAATGACGCCATCTCTTATCACTCCACCGACCTCAGGGCCGGCACCGCCGAGTGGTGAAAACTTTACAAGACGACCCCGGAGAGACCTGAAGAACCATGGCCGTACGACTGCGCCTGATGCGCATGGGCAAGAAAAAGCAACCTACCTATCGCGTTGTCGCCGCCGACAGTCGCTCCCCACGAAACGGACGTTTCATCGAGATTGTTGGTACGTACCAGCCTCGCCTTGACCCTTCTGTTGTCAAGATTGATAACGACCGTGCCGTTCACTGGCTTCAGCAGGGCGCCCAGCCCAGCGAGGCAGTTGAAAAGCTCCTCAAGATCTCAGGTGCTTGGGCTGACTTTAAGGGTGAAGAGTTTGTTCCTTCTGTCCCACCTGCGCCTAAGGCAAAACCCGTAGTGCAACAACCGGAGTCAAGGTCAAGTGAGGTGCAGAACGATACCTCTGCGGACGAAACCGAGGAATCGACTCCCCAAGACAGCGTTGACGAGGCTGAAGCCAATGAGGTCGAAGCGACCGAGGAACCTTCAAAAGATGAGGCCGAGCAAGAGGTAAACGTTGATGATGAGGAGCAGACATGAGCGATGAAGAAGGAACTACCGCAGAAGAGGTGCTTCTCTACCTCATTGCTCAGTTAGTAGAACATCCTGATCAGGTAGAGCTCGAAATTGAAGAGACCGACACCAAGATCAGTTTGATGGCAAAAGTGAGCTCGGAAGATATCGGACGCGTTATTGGAAAGCGTGGTCGAGTGGCAAACTCGATTCGCACATTGGTGCGTGCGGCAGCGGTCAAGGACGGCGTTGATGTTGAGGTCGACTTCAGCGACTGAGTTTGAAAAAAGTTCTCGGGCTCGGGCGTAACAATGTCCAACGTTGGCGACTTGCTTGAAGTTGGAACCATTGGCCGTGCCCACGGAACAAAGGGAGAGGTGGTCGTCAGGCTTATCACCGATCGCGTTGAGCGGCTTGAACCCGGAAGCAAGTTGAGTGGCAACGAACGCGAACTTGTGGTCGAGACGTCCAGACCGCACCAAGATCGATGGCTAGTTCGCTTCCATGGAATAAAGACTCGTGGCCAGGCCGAAAAGCTCCGCGGCTGGGTCTTGCGTGCGCCCGCACTAAACGTTGCTGATGCGTTATGGGTTCACGAATTGATTAACTCAACCGTCCGAGAAGTCGACGGGACTGAACGCGGGGTCGTCGAAGCAGTGGTCGCAAACCCCGCCTCTGATTTACTGGAGCTCGACAGCGGCTACCTCGTTCCCCTCACCTTCGTTGTTGAATTCGTCGACGGCGTTGTTCTTGTTGATGTGCCCGACGGTTTGTTCGATCTGAGGTCTTGAAATGCGCATCGACGTTTTCACCATTTTCCCCGAAGCAGTGGACAACATGGCCCAACTCAGTGTCTTGGGTCGAGCCCGCGGTGCCGGACTAATTGACGTGCGTGTTCACGATCTTCGAATGGCAAGTACTGACCCTCACCGGACTGTTGACGACAAGCCATTTGGAGGAGGTGCAGGGATGATATTGAAACCCGAGCCGGCCTTCGCAGCAGTTGAGGCAGTCGAGCCTCCGCGCCCACTTTTTCTTCTCGATCCGGGTGGGCCTCAGTTCGACCAGCAAAAGGCGACCGAACTTGCCGCCATGGACGGTTTCTCACTCCTGTGCGGACGCTACGAAGGTGTCGATGACCGTATCCGAACCAACCTTGTTGACTATGAACTCTCGGTAGGGGACGTGGTACTTGCCGGGGGGGAGTTTGCAGCCATGGTGGTGATCGAAGCCGTAACGCGGCTTGTTCCCGGCGTTCTCGGCAACGAGGTTTCTGTGACAGATGAAACCTTCGCTGACGGTTTACTTGAATATCCGCAGTGGACCCGACCGGCTATGTTTCGCGAGTTCGAAGTACCCGAGACCCTCCGAAGCGGTGACCACGCGTTGATTCACCGATGGCGTCAAGCTATGGCTATCGCGCGAACAGCCGAACTTCGACCTGACCTGCTTGAACGTCGTGGTGTTTCGCGAGAAGAATCGCTACTTCTCAATGAGTTCAATATAAGCGTGGATGCCCGCTTCGTTTCGGAGTAACGGGCCGGTAACATAACTATTCGTTCTAGCTGCGACGCCCGTAGCCCTTCCTGAGGGCCAGTCGCTGCCCCGAATAGTCGCCGTTCCCAATCCGGAACCCCACCCCAGGAGCAAGTGCGCCATGCACAGCACCGATGTTGTCGATCAAACTCAACTGAGAAGTGACCACCCGCAGTTCGGCCCTGGTGACACAGTCAAAGTCCACGTTCGAGTTGTTGAAGGAAATCGCGAGCGGACACAAATCTTTGAGGGGTACGTCATAGCTCGACGGGGCTCAGGGATCAGAGAATCATTTACTGTCCGGAAAATGAGCTTTGGTGTCGGAGTGGAACGTACGTTTCCGTTACATGCGCCCACCCTCGCCAAAATAGAACGCATAGCAGTCGGTGATGTACGGCGGTCGAAGCTCTACTACCTCCGCGACCGCATTGGTAAATCTGCCCGAGTAAAAGAAAAGCGCTACTAGGCCAACATCTTTCACTGTTGGCTAACCCCGGGGTCGCCTTCGATGCCTTGCGCTCCAGCAGCCGTAATGCCAGTGGCGTCGAAGGTCGGGCGCGTCTAAAGGAACAGCAACCATGTGGCCAAGTCCTGGTGGAAGATCGCGGTTGCATCCCGGGCAAACGTACGGCTTCAACGCCTGATAAGGCTGAACTCGCCTTACCTCGAATCCCTCCTCGGGTTCCAGATTAAACAAATCAGTTCCTATCCGAAAAGTCCCCAAACGACCAGTGTCGTGGCGACCAAAGCGGCCGCAAACAAGAATAAGTAATCGGCCGTTGTTACGTTGTGCTTCCGATACGGGTTGTAACCCATGCTCGCAGTATGCACCGACGGCGCACTCTTGCCCCTAATGGCTATAACTCAGGACTGGGATTTGCTCACCCTGACCCTCGGCGTCAAGCCGATGGGCGCGCTACAGAGTGGGCTGAAGCTCACTTGTATCGGTACCTTTCATGGGAGTGAGTCTGGACATGTGGCGTGTGGACGAGTTTCTTCGATTTCTGACTGCTGCCTCTCCCGCGACGATTGATGCTTACCGCCGCGACCTCGAGGGGTTTATCAACTGGAGCGAAGACCGTGGTTGTCCCGACCCCCTAGCTGTTGGTCGTAGCGAGGTCAGAGGTTGGGTAGCGAAGATGAGCGGCGACGGATACGCCCCTCGAACTATTGCTCGTCGCCTTTCCACGCTGCGGCGTTACTTTGGATGGCTTCACCGAAGTGGTCTTATTAAGTTGGACCCAACGGTCTATATCAGTGCTCCGAAAGGAGATGCTCGACTGCCTCGAGTGCTCCAACGCAAGGAGATTGACCGACTCTTTGATGAGACGACACCAAAAAACTCGCTCGAGTTACGCGACCGACTGACAATCGAACTTCTCTATGGTTCAGGTCTGCGTGTCGCGGAACTTTGCGGGTTGGACGCCATAAATTTCAGTACGGAACGAGTGGCTATGGAGGTGCTGGGGAAAGGTGCTAAAACGCGAAGGGTTCCAATAAATGCGCCTAGTCGCCATCTACTAAATCTATGGATTCCTGAAGGGAGCCAAATCTTTGACCAGGCTTACGTCTCAGGTACAAGAGACTCAACTGCGCTATTGGTGAATCGCAGAGGCAACCGATTAACCCGTAGCGACGTGAGACGAATATTGCTGGGTCTCCTTAGAGCAAAGGGCTTAGCCGATCGATCCCCACATGCTCTGCGGCACACATTTGCTACCCACCTGCTCGACGGCGGAGCGGATCTTCGAGCGGTTCAAGAACTGCTCGGTCACGCCGACCTAGCCACAACCCAGATATATACCCATGTGAGTCGAGAACAACTAAGAGAAATGCATCGAAGACATCACCCTCGCGGTTGATAAGCACCGCAGAGGGCGAACTGAAGACCGCTTTATAAGTTGCGTCGCTAGACTTCAGCGGCGGACTCAGGTTGGGTCCGAGTTGACGTACAGCCGAGACGACCTCACGGTCGCCGTTTCGCAACGGTGTCGCTCTTGGCGCAGCAGACTAACCGTGGGGGGAGAAAATCGTGGCTGCTGTCGTAACCATGTCGGATCTGCTCAAGGCAGGCGTCCATTTCGGTCACCAGACTCGTCGCTGGAACCCCAAAATGGATCGTTACCTATGGGGCGAACGCAACGGTATCTACATAATCGACCTTGAGCAGACAATCGGGCTGCTCGAGGCCGCGTACACGTTTGTTCGTGACACCGTGGCCAAAGGCGGGACGGTGCTTTTCGTCGGCACGAAAAAACAGGCTCAAGATCCGATCGAAACCTACGCCAAAGCGTCAGGGATGCCTTACGTAAACCAACGCTGGTTAGGTGGGATGCTGACCAACTTTCGAACAATCAGAGGTCGCGTAGAGAAAATGCTCGAATTCGAGCGGATGCAGGCAGTTGGCGACTTTGAGAACATGCCCAAAAAAGAAGCCCTTCTCCTCGGCAGAGAACTCGCCAAACTTCAGCGAAACCTTGATGGTCTTCGAGACATGGAAAAGCTCCCCCAGGCTGTGTTCGTTTTAGACACTCCTAAAGAACACATAGCGGTGGCAGAAGCGAATCGCCTCAAGGTTCCCGTCGTTGCGGTGGCAGACTCCAATAGCGATCCGGACCTTATTGACTACGTGATTCCGGGAAACGACGATGCGATTCGAAGCACTGAGCTGCTCACGCGGGTTGTCGCCGACGCAGTCCGAGAGGGCCGGTACATCGCCCAAAGTAAAGGCGTAGTTGTCAGTTCCCCTGGCGAACGCAGCCCCGAACAAGAGGCTCGCGTATCTATGGAGCAGGCAGAAGCAGCCCAAAAAGCGCTCGCCGAAGGGGCCGCTCGTGAGGCCCGAATGGCAGCAGAGCAAGCGGCTCAAGCAACACCCGTTGTTGATTCCCCAGTAGAACCAGCCGCGCAAATAGATGACGTTCCGGCGGGAGAAACTTCGCTTGAAGAGCCTTCCCAAAGCCCCGAAAACTAACCCATTCCAAATCAATCAAAGAGGTACATCAGACCCCATGGCAGATTTCACCGCCAAGGACGTTCAGGCTCTTCGTCAAACAACTGGTGCCGGCATGATGGATGCTAAGAAGGCCCTTGTTGAAAACGACGGAAATGCTGAAGTCGCTGCACAGTGGCTAAGAGAAAAAGGTATCGCCAAAAGCGCGAGTCGTTCCGACCGAGATAATAGCGAAGGCATTGTTGTAGCTCGCGTCGAAGGCGAGGTTGCCGCAATTGTGGAACTGAAGTGTGAAACCGACTTCGTTGCCAAATCCGATCAATTTGGGGAGCTAGCTGAATCACTTCTTGCCTCAGTGCTCGCAGAGGGAGAGGACGCCGTTTCTCAAGAGTCCACCGGCCTTGAGAACCTGAAAATCACTCTGAAAGAGAATATCGACCTCGGCCAAATAGTTCGATACGCGTCAACTGAAGGATCCGTGATTGACGCTTATGTTCACCAACAGAACGGGAGAGGGGTTAACGCGGTGCTTGTGGAAATTCTCAATGGCACCCAAGAAGTTGCCCACGACGTGGCGCTTCACATTGCAAGTAGCAGACCCAAATACCTCACTCGAGAAGATGTTCCGGCTGACCTTGTCGCCGCTGAACGCGAAACCCTAGAAAACATCACTCGAAACGAAGGCAAACCGGAACAGGCGATCGAAAAGATCGTCGACGGGCGAATGTCGGGTTTCTTTAGAGACACGGCGCTCCTTGAACAAAAATTTGTCAAAGACGAAAAGCTTGGCATAGCCGAGCTACTGGGTGCCGCGACGATAAGTCGATTCGCCCAGGTGGAAATCGGTAACTGACGTGTTGGAGCGGGCTCAACGCTGGGAGGGTGAAAGCCCCTGGAAGCGAGTCGTTCTTAAGCTTTCAGGTGAAGCGCTCGCCGACCCTTCCAACGACAACATCAGCAGTGAGATTCTGCGAGGCTTGGCTTTGGAGATTTCAGCCGTTCGTGAACACCATGACGTAGACATCGCCGTCGTGGTGGGTGGAGGGAATATCTGGAGAGGCATGTCCGGTTCAGATGGAGGCATGGACCGAGCGCAATCTGACCATATGGGCATGCTTGCCACAGTGATCAACGCTCTAGCTCTGCAGGACGCACTTGAAAGAGCAGAAGTCCCTACACGTGTTATGACCGCGATCGGTATGGCGCAGATAGCGGAGCCTTATATCCGACGCAGGGCCGTACGACATCTTGAAAAGGGACGAGTTGTGATTTTTGCAGCTGGAACCGGAAACCCATTTTTCACCACCGACACCGCTGCAGCGCTCCGTGCTGCTGAGATCGACGCTGATGTAGTTCTTAAGGGCACTCACTCCGGAGTCGACGGCGTTTACACCGCTGATCCGAAAATCGATCCAGAAGCCACGCTGCTCGAAGAGGTCTCTTTCCTCGATGTTCTCTCCCAAGAGTTAGCAGTCATGGACAGCGCGGCAATCGCGGTGTGTAAAGACAATGAAATGCCGATCGTCGTTTTTGACCTGATGGCGCGCGGCAATTTTGAGTCCATCCTGGGCGGCGCCGCAATCGGTACGCTGGTCAGGTGAGCGAGTTCGCCCAAGAGATATGTGACGATGCCCAAGAACGCATGCAACGGGCAGTAGAACACGCACAAACTGACTATGCGACTGTTCGCACAGGTCGAGCTACTCCAGCGCTCGTCGAAAAGTTGAAAGTTGATTACTACGGTGCTGGCGTGCCCCTTCAGCAGTTGGCGAGCTTCTCCGTTCCAGAAGCTCGTGTACTAGTCGTCCAGCCTTTTGATCGAGGCTCTATGGAGGGAATATCGAAGGCTCTCATGGAATCGGACTTGGGTATTAACCCGAGCAACGATGGTGAGGTGCTACGCCTAGTTTTTCCTCCTTTGACCGAAGAACGGCGACGAGATCTGGTACGAGTGGTCAAGCAGATGGCTGAGGATGGTCGAGTCGCCGTCCGCAACCTTCGGCGATCGGCACGCCAGGACTTAGATGCACTCGAAAAAGATAAAGAAATATCGTCTGACGACAAAGAATGGTTTAGCAAAGAACTCGACCGCTTCACCCAGAACGCAGTCGACGAAATTGATCGCGCGCTCAGCGTTAAGGAGCAAGAGTTGCTTGAGGTTTGAGTCAGAAGTCAGGAGTCGATATGTCTGAGAGTGACGCTGACGATATTGAACGCCGACGTCCTGAAGAGGTGTCTGACGAGAACGACTCTGGACCCGTGTTGTCTTTTGACTTCGATGAGACGCCGATACCCCATTGGTCGGAACCTGGATCTGGGGAACTACCCGACGGAGGAGAACGCCCGGACCCACCCGAAGTAGACGCTCGGTCGGAGCGCGGTTCGAGACTTTTCCCTCAACTTCCCGATGACCCACACCTAGTCGACACTTCAGACACAGGCCTTCTAGATGTCTTGCGCTCAGACACTATTCCGACGATTGTGCCTGCGGAAGGCGTGGAGCTATTCGACACCGGGCCGATAAATGTAGAAGATGCAGGACCCAACGTGCTGGCTCTCAAGGAATCGGTGTCCGAGTTGAACGACGATGAATACTCCCAAACAGAACTTTCGACCGACGACCTATTCCATGAACCGCTTTTCGAAGACGATGATCCATTCGACGCATCGGCATTCGAGAACGCTCCGATTATCGGCCGTATCGAGGAAGACGAAACGCCCCATTTCGATACCGGAACGGTGGATAAAGGTGTCGGAGAAGCCAGAGGTGAAAGCGAGGCCGCATCGACACGCGACGATCTTCTAGAAGCCGATCCCAGCTCAACTTCGGCACACGATGGTCAAGAAGATGACAGCCCTAGCAGCGATAACGATTTCTTTGCAGATGAACCCACCGCTGAATTGCTTCTAGAAGATGAATCCAGCGACGATGAGACGAGTGAGTCGGACAGTCTGACAGAACTTGTTTCTTTCGACCACACTGTTAGAACAGGCGAAGAGGAAACGCCACCAGATGATTCCCGGCAGCAGCCTCGCGTGATCGAGCTTTTCGACACCCCGCCGAGTCAGCGCGCAATGGCTCGTACCCCATTCGTTGACGGTGAGGCCAACGCCGACAAAGAAGACAACCCCGACAACCTCGAAGAAGAAGGTGATGAATTGACTCATTTCGGTGGGCCAGCACCACATTGGCGAGAAGGTCGGCGAGACTATGAGGAGCCAAACAAAGTGACGGATGACGACCGAGTGGTCTCACATAGCGGCAGTGAAACCGAGGGAACGGGTTCGCCAAGTCGATCGGGAGGCCGCAACCTTCCAGTGGCCATTGCAGTCGGTTTGGCTTTGGGGGCAGCTTTTTTCGGATTACTCAAAGTCGGCCCATGGGCGGTGCTGTGCTTGGTGCTATTGGCTCTCGGATTTGCAGCCGCCGAGTTCTTCACGTCGGCTCAGAACCTTGGATACCGCCCCGCCACCCTGGTCGGAATCGCAGCAGTCGTAGGCTTATCTCTTGGCGCTTACCACAGAGGCTATGAGGCCTACCCGGTTGTATTAGGCCTAACGGTGTTAACTGGGATGTGTTGGTTTCTCTTCGACGTTGACTCCCAACACGTGACAGCGAACCTCGCAGTGACCTTGCTCGGCGTTGGCTGGGTCGGTGGTCTTGGTTCGTTCGCAGCTTTGATTCTCGCCCAACCGAATGGAGACGCGATTCTTATTGGTGCCGTGATTGGGACCGTGGCATACGACGTTGGCGGCTACGTCATCGGCAGTACCACCGGGCAGTCCAAACTCGCCCCTCGTGTCAGTCCAAACAAGACCTACGAAGGGTTACTTGGCGGCATGATGCTGTCGGTAGTTGTCACCACTCTGGTTTTGAATCGTTTTCCCGGAATTCATCCGTGGTCACAATCGATGATGGATTGCCTATGGCTCGGGTTGGCAATCGCAGTCATCGCTCCCATCGGGGATCTGGCCCAGTCAATGATTAAACGAGATATGGGAGTCAAAGACATGGGAACTCTTCTTCCTGGGCACGGTGGTGTATTTGACCGCTTCGATGCTTTGTTGTTTGTACTGCCGACGACTTTCTTCGTCGCTGACTTAGTTCTGGGTTGAAAGGCAACTGAGTGACTACGGTCGCGGTTCTAGGAGCTACAGGATCAATTGGTTCCCAGACCGCCGACGTTGTTCGGGCCGAACCCGATCGCTTCGACATCACCGCTTTAGCGGCCTGGTCATCGGTTGACCAACTCATCGAACAGGCAAAGGAGTTTCGACCTGATGCCGTAGCAATTGGTGAATCAGACTTGGCTAACCGACTCAAGGCTGGAGTGCCTGCCGGTACAGAGGTCCTGGTTGGTGAGGCTGGCTTCGAAGAACTAGCAACCCGCGCCGACGTGATTGTCAACGGAGTGGTTGGGTTTGCTGGCCTGGGAGTGACGCTCGCGGCACTGAGTTCAGGTAGACGGCTTGCTTTGGCGAACAAGGAAAGCCTGATTGCTGCAGGTCCTTTGGTAAGACCGCTGCGTTTGGTGCCAGGTGCTGAATTGATTCCCGTAGACAGTGAGCATTGCGCGTTACATCAGTGCCTTAGGGCAGACAACGACGCCCCACGTCATCTGGAAAAGTTGCTACTCACAGCGAGCGGCGGACCGTTCAGAGGTCGTAATTCGGCGGACCTAAAAGAGGTCACCGTCGAACAGGCGCTCGAACATCCGACTTGGTCCATGGGACCCAAGATCACGGTCGATTCGTCAACACTCATGAACAAAGGTCTAGAAGTAATAGAAGCTCATGAGCTTTTCGACGTTCCCTACGAAAAAATAGAAGTTGTGGTGCACCCCGAGTCCATTGTTCATTCAATGGCCACCTTTACCGACGGCGCAACGATCGCCCAATTATCCGAACCCGATATGAGATTGCCGATCGGCTATGCGCTCGCATACCCGGATCGAATTCGAACCCCCTTTGGTGCTATCGATTGGAGCGAGATCAAGTCGCTTCACTTCGAACCGCCTGACCGAGAAACCTTCAGATGCCTTGACCTGGCGTATGAGGCTGGCCGAATCGGAGGTACAGCCCCCGCGTGGATGAACGGAGCCAACGAAGCAGCGGTTGAAGCGTTCCTGAGTGGAACGATCTTATGGTCAGAAATAGCGCCGTCAATCGAAAGGGCACTGGAACTTCATGACGGTGCAACCGCCGATTCGGTTGACGCCATAGTGCGAGCGGACCGGCGCGGACGTGAGTGCGTTCGGTCGAAAAGCGCCCACGGGGGTTCTGGTGTCTGATTCTGTTGCCTCGAACCTCGGTCCTCGAACTCGCGCTTTGGTGGGAGGCGTCGCAATAGCTGGATCGCTAATCCTGCTCGGGTGGGTATCGAAAGCGATGCTCGCCGTCGCCATGGTCATCGCATTTGTCGTCTTTGCCCATGAGCTCGGACACTTCATTACAGCCCGGATTACTGGGATGAAAGCCACAGAGTTCTTCTTGGGGTTTGGCCCGCGTTTGTTCAGCTTCCGCCGAGGAGAGACTGAATTCGGTATCAGGCCGATCATGGCTGGGGCCTACGTCAAAGTCGTCGGCATGACCAACCTGGATGAAGTCCCACCTGCGGATGAACCTCGTACTTACAGACAACAGACCTACCCTCGCCGTCTTTTAGTTGCTTCAGCTGGCTCCCTAATGCACTTCCTCATGGCAGTGATAGGTCTGTTCGTCCTCTTTTGCTTCATGGGTGAGCCGGTTATCGAAGAAGGAAGTTGGGAAGTAGGAACCGTCGTTAACCAAGGAATCGATGGAGAACGAAGTGCCGCCGCAAGAGCTGGCATACAACCGGGTGACCGAATTGTGTACGTCGAAAATGAATCGACGGCTGAATGGGCTGACCTGGTGGAGGCGATCCGCAATCGCCCTGGTGAAAAAGTTGAACTCCAAATCTTGCGAGACGGCAGAACGTTGTCAATCGAAACAGTGTTGGATACAAATCCCGACGGTGAGGGGCTGCTGGGTATCGGAGGACGGCAGGCGATCCTGTTGACTAAGTCGGCTCCTGCTGCCGCCGTGGGAAAGACTTTCTCGGAATTCAGCACCATGGTTGGTCAATCGATTCGCGGAATTTGGGTGATTGCGGCAAATTTTGGCGAAGTTGTAGATCGAATTTTTTCGCCGCCGAACGACCCAACGGCAAACGACAATCTTGAGACGCGACCCGTGTCGCTAGTTGGAGCCGTTCAAATCGGAGCGAGCGATCGGCTAAGCGGTTCCGAACGAATGCAACTTTTTGTCGCCTTTAACGTCTTCATTGGCGTCTTTAACCTGCTTCCGTTGTTGCCCCTCGACGGTGGCCACGTCGCGATCGCCACTTACGAACGGATTCGCGAGGGGAGCAGTGGACGCCGTCACTTGATTGACACAACCCGACTGCTTCCCTTTACCTACGCGGTAGTGGCCTTTCTGGCCTTCTTTGGTTTAGGAGCCGTGTACTTGGATCTAGCTAACCCCCTTGGCTTTTGAGCGCGGGACCGTTGAGTAGGATTACGTGGCTGAGATGACAGACTGTTAAAGATGTTTGAGCGCCGTGCGACCCGCCGAGTTGATGTTGGAGGTGTGCCTGTGGGGGCAGGCGCTCCCATCAGCGTCCAGTCGATGACGACGACTAAGACCGCCGACGTTGACGCGACACTTGAGCAAATTTATGCGCTGGCCGCTGCCGGAGCCGAAATCGTTCGATGCACTTGCAACGAGCTTGCGGCTGCCGAAGGTCTTGCGCGAATCGTGCCCCGTTCCCCGGTTCCTTTAGTGGCAGACGTCCATTTTCAGCACCGGCTAGCGCTGGCAGCGCTTGACGCAGGCGTAGCCTGTCTGCGTCTGAACCCGGGCAATATTCGCAAAGCCGAGCACATCAAAGTAATCGCCTCCGAAGCTCGGGATCGTCAAGTGCCAATCCGGATAGGGGTAAACGCTGGGTCGCTGGATCCTGATATCGAACAAAAGCACGGCCTCACTGCTACCGCTCTCGTCGAATCAGCTAAACGCGAACTTGGATACTTCGAGCAAGTCGGATTTGACGATGTGAAAATTTCAGTCAAGTCCAGTGATGTTCGATTAATGGTCGACGCCTACCGCCTATTAGCTGATGCAGTCGATTTTCCACTGCACCTTGGAGTGACCGAAGCTGGCCCACTCCCAGGGGGCATATTGAAAGCCACTGCTGGCATCGCGACTCTGCTCAACGAGGGCATAGGCGACACCATTCGGTACAGCCTCACCGCCGACCCCGTCGAAGAGGCACGCGCCGGCCGTCAGTTACTAGAAGCTCTCGGCCTACGCGAACGAAGCACACTTGATCTCATAGCGTGTCCGTCTTGCGGCAGAGCAGAAGTCGACGTCATCGCAGTTGCATCAAAGGCGCAAGAAGTCCTGTCTGAACTTAGTTTGCCAATACAGGTCGCCGTAATGGGGTGTGTCGTCAACGGTCCTGGTGAGGCCAAGGGGGCAGATTTAGGCATAGCTGCTGGTCGAAAACGGGGCCACCTTTTTGTTAAAGGACAAGTTGTAAAGGTTGTGCCCGAAGACGAAATGGTTGATGCCCTTCTGGAATGGGCTCAAATAATCATGTCTGATGGCGTAGAGGGAGCGTTGGCAGCAGCGGATCATTCAGCGGAGGCTGAAGCAGAAGCGGACAGGGCTGCGTTGATTGAACTTCAAGGTGAAGATGTCAACCATGCCGAACAAGTCGTCGAAATGATTAGAAAACGCTGAGCCCGCTCCCACACCGACACTCGACCCAGGTTGGGAAGGGTAAAGGTGCTGGTACGATTGCATCGACAGGTCAGCGGGATTTTTGCTGGACGTGGGCTTCGCCCACGTCCTTTTTCTTCGCCACAAATATTTTGCAACTCCTACACCGCGCTGAATGGAGGTCTGATGAGCTCAAATTCTCAGCAACACCTCGAACCCATTTTTTCACTCATAGAGCCAGTAATCGAAGCATCGGGACATCACCTTTATGACATTCGGCACAACGGTGGAACCCTCGCTGTACTTGTGCAAAGCGAGAACGCCCTAGGTGTTGACGAACTGTCTTTACTAAGTCGGACCGTCGCCGTGGTTCTCGATGAACATGACCCGATCCCTGGCCGCTACACCCTGGAGGTCTCCACACCTGGAGTTGAACGCCGCCTCCATCACGTTGACCACTTCATTGGAGCAATCGGAGAGATCGTCAGCATCCGAACTACCCCAGGAATGAATGGTCGGCGTCGCATAGTAGGCACCTTAATTTCAGCGGACGACGGACTTCTTACCATTGAAGATTCCGAATCTGGACTTGTGAGCATTCCTATTGACGAAATTGAGAAAGCTCGAACCGTTTTTGAATGGGGACCCACCCCTAAACCCGGGAAAAAAGAACCGAAAACCAAGCACGAGGGAGGAAGTCACAAATGACTACCCCAGACATGATGGAAGCTCTTCAAGCTCTGGCTGCCGAAAAGGGCATGAGTACAGAGGTACTACTTGAAGCGGTCGCAAATGGGCTTGAGTCGGCATACAAACGAACTCCCGACGCCGCAGATGACGCATACGTCGTTATAGACGAGACGTTTAATATTTCAGTTATTGCCCAGGAAATTGATGAAGAGGGCAACGTCGTCCAAGAATGGGATGACACTCCAGAAAATTTTGGGAGGATTGCCGCTCAGACCGCTCGTCAGGTGTTGACCCAGCGAATTCGCGAGGTCGAACGGGACATGAAATACGATGAGTACGCAGGCCGCGAGGGCGACATCGTGACGGGCATCATCCAGCAGACGGACTCAAGGTACACGCTTCTCGATCTAGGTCGAGTTGAGGCATTACTCCCGCAATCGGAACAGGTGCCTTATGAAAGGCCAGAGCCCAATAGCCGACTTAAGGCCTACATCGTCGAGGTGAGGAAAACCGCCAAGGGTCCCCAGATCGTTGTTTCGAGGACACATCCCGGACTGATTCGTGAACTTTTCAAACTTGAGGTCCCCGAGATTAGCGACGGCATAGTCGAGATGAAGGCATGCGCGCGTGAGCCAGGCCACCGGACGAAGATCGCTGTTTGGTCAAACGACACCAATATTGACCCAGTCGGGGCCTGTGTAGGATCTCGCGGCGCACGAGTTCGACAGGTCGTCAACGAGTTACGCGGCGAGAAAATCGACATCGTTCCCTTCTCAGAAGACCAGCACGACTTCGTAGCTAAGGCATTGTCGCCTGCGAAGGTCCGTGAGGTTCGCTTCCACGAAGTTGAAGGTGTTGCAGAAGTAGTGGTGCCAGATCATCAGTTATCTCTAGCTATTGGACGTGAAGGACAAAACGCGCGTCTTGCTGCTCGATTAACTGGCTGGCGAATTGACATCAAGAGTGAAACTCAGATCCTCGAAGAAGAAACCGCATATGCCGATGGAGATTGGGCTGAAGGGGAGTGGGTGACCGATCCAGAGACCGGTGACCAAACTTGGGTACCCGCCGATGGCAGCGAGGCGATGTCTGCTGACGATTGGGTTACAGCAGCCGAAGAAACGGCCGTTGGGGATAGCGATGTAGGTCCAGATAGTGAGCAAACAGGAAATGAAGAGGCCTCATCGGAAGTAGTGCAAGATAACCAAAGCAGCCAAGAACAAGAGGAACAGCCGAGTAACTGAGCACTAGCGGCTGCGATAACCGGTAGCGTTGCTGCTTGGTCTACCACATCGTTGTTTACTGGATCCCCGTCATCGTCTGCGAAGATGGCGGAGGAGCCGGTGACTACGGCTCTTCGACCTAACCGACACACAAGGAACGCGCTTGCCCAAGAACCCCCGGGTCTACGAACTTGCAAGAGAGTTGGGTCTTACCAACGACGAGACGCTGGATCTTTGTGACGCGCTCGGAATTGGTGTCAAAAGTCACTCGTCAAGTGTCCAGGTCGCTCAAGCCGACCGCGTCCGCCGAAAAGCGGACCGAGAAGGGTTGATTCGACAGGTGCAGCCTCCGGATCCTGAGGAGGAGGAGCAAACAGCAGCTCCTGCAAAGAAGAAGGTTGCAGTAAAGAAGAAGGTTGCAGTAAAGAAGAAGGTTGCAGTAAAGAAAAAGGCTGCAGTAAAGAAAAAGGCTGTAGCAATAAAAAAGGCCGCTGTACCGAAGAAAGCTGCGGTAACAAAGAAAGCTGCGGTAACAAAGAAGGCTGCGGTAACAAAGAAGGCTCCGCCAAAGAAAAAAGCCCCGGCAATAGACCCCGTTGCGGTGACGAAGCCACCCGCGGTAACAACTCCTCCGAACGAAGCTGAAGCAGCCGCCACCAGCGAGGCTGAAGCACCCGCCGCTCCTGCCTCTCCTCCCCCTCCAGCGCCGGCACGACCGCTAGTCACTTCCAGCGGTCAGGAACCCGCGCGAAGGACAGTCGAAGAAACACCCGTGCGTGCGACTCCTAAGGCCGAAGAAACACCCGTGCGTGCGACTCCTAAGGCCGAAGAAACACCCACTACTCGGGAAGAAACACCCACGAATAGAGATATCGGATCAGCGCCAACCCCCGCGTCGGCCCGAATGCCCGCACCCCCTCACTCTGTCGGCGGTAAACCCATTCCCCCCCCACCTGGTGCCCCACCCCGCTCAGGTTCTGGGCGCGCCATCCCGCCACCTCCTGGCCCCCCGCGCTCTCGGCAGGCGGGAAACCTCGGCTCGCCAAGCGGGCAACGCTCGGGAGGGCGACCCACCGGTGGTCCGGGTGGTTCTGGCGGCCCTCGTGGGCCCAGTGGTGGTTCTGGTGGTCCCGGTGGTGGTCCTCGTGGTCCTGGGGGTCCCGGTGGCGGTCCTCGTGGTCCTGGTGGTCCCGGTGGCGGTCCTGGTGGTCCTGGTGGTCCTGGTGGCGGTCCTGGTGGTCGTCCTGGCGGCCCTCGAGGAGGCCCTCAACAGCGACGAGGCCGAAAGCAAAAGCGGCGTAGACGTCAGCGCGAGGAATTACAGCCCCAGGAGCTTGCTACGTACACGCCTGTGGACGCGCCGGTTCCTCAGGGTGAGGTCGTAATCGAACGCGGTTCGACTGCGCAAGAACTTGCGGGTAATTTAAATCGCTCCGCTGCTGACGTTGTTCGATTCCTCCTTCAACAAGGAGAAATGGTTACCGCGACTCAATCACTGAGCGACGACATGGTCGAACTCTTTGCCGCTGAGTTAGGTGCCCAGATACGTATCGTCGATCCTGGCGCTGAACAAGAAGAAGAGATTCTCAAAGTTCTAGATATCGATCTCGAGGCTTTAGGGTCGGCGCCGCGCCCGCCGGTAATCACAGTTATGGGTCATGTTGACCATGGAAAAACATTGCTTTTGGACCGCATCAGATCTTCCAACGTCGTCGACGGCGAAGCGGGCGGCATAACACAACACATAGGTGCCTACCAGGTTGAAAGAAATGGACAGGCGCTTACGTTCATTGACACTCCTGGCCACGCGGCCTTTACGTCTATGCGCGCCCGCGGTGCCCAAGCCACGGACATCGTCATTCTGGTAGTTGCGGCCGATGATGGCGTCATGCCCCAAACCCTTGAAGCTATAGATCACGCACGGGCGGCCGAGGTGCCAATCGTCGTTGCAATCAACAAAATGGATCGCGAAGGTGCCGATCCCAACCGCGTCCTGGCTCAATTGGCTGAACGTGACCTAATACCCGAGTCCTATGGAGGAGATGTCATCACTGTTCCCGTCTCGGCAATGACCGAAGACGGGATAGATGAGCTTCTTGACCAAATTGTTTTAGTCGCAGAACTTGAAGAGCTTCGAGCTGCGCCAGACGGTCGTGCCATCGGAACTGTTCTAGAAGCAAATCTTGACCGAGGACGAGGCCCAGTCGCCACGGTGCTAGTGCAGCAGGGCATGCTCTCAGTTGGCGACCCCATGGTCGCCGGTGCTGCATGGGGTCGAGTGCGGGCGATGACAGACGATCTTGGCAACACGATCAAAGAAGCCGGGCCCTCAGTTCCGGTGGAAGTTCTTGGTCTGTCAGAGGTTCCACGGTCAGGCGACATGTTTACTGTTGCGCCTGACGAAAAAACTGCCAGTCGAGTGGCCGACACGCGGGAACATTGGCAGCGTCAAGCCAGCATGGCCAACGCATCTTCCTCAGGCGCCGTTGGCGCCAAGCTCGAAGACATCTTCAAGCAGATCCGAGCTGGCGAGGCCGCCACATTGAATCTGGTTCTCAAAGCTGATGTCCACGGCTCCTTGGAAGCAGTGACAGACAGCTTGCGCAAACTGGAACGCGAAGAAGTCAAACTTTCATTCGTCAGCAGAGGCGTAGGCGGAGTCAACGAAAATGATGTCCAGTTGGCGATCGCGTCGAATGCCACGATCATCGGATTTAACGTTCGTCCCGACCGAAAAGCGCGAGAAGCAGCCGAGCTAGAAGATGTCGAAATTCGACTGTATGAAATCATTTATCAACTGCTCGAAGACATCGAAAACGCGATGCTCGGAATGCTCGAACCGGAATTCGAAGAGATCGTCACTGGCGAAGCGCAGGTGCGTGAAGTCTTCCGCATCTCGCGAGTAGGACCAGTTGCAGGTTGTTTCGTTGAACACGGAACTATCAAGGACGGGGCAAAGGTTCGATTCTTACGCGAAGGCACAATTATTTGGAAGGGAGAAGTTGCATCACTTCGCCACTTCCAAGATTCAGTGCCTCAAGTAAACGCAGGGATGGAATGCGGTATCGGACTCTCTGATTTCACGGACCTCAAAGAAGGCGATGTGATCGAAACCTACGATGAGCGGGAGATCCCGCGCGTCTAAGAAGCTGATCTTGATGCTGAGTCGGGAGGCCACCTTATGAACCAGCAGCGGGGCCGCCAACGCCGGGCGGGGCAAAATTATGAACGCACCGACCGGGTTGCAGGGTTAATTCGCGAGATAGTGGCGACGGAACTCGAACGGATAGACGACGAGCGTCTCTTTTTGCTAGCGGTAACTGGAGTTGATGTTGACCGTGAACTAACTCGAGCGACCGTGTGGTTCGATGTCCTCGACGAAGAAGACGTTCCCGAGGTGGTGTTCGCGCTAGAAGAACACCGACAACGTATTCAGCAGGCCTTAGCGCGACAATCAAGAATGCGACGCACACCGGCACTTCAATTCTCGCCTGACCCATCGATCGGTGAGGCCCACCGCATTGATTCAATTTTGGACGAACTCGGCATGGGCACCCCCGACGAGAAGGTTGAACGTGACTGATGGGCAGGCGACCAGCGACCGTTCACGGCATGCTCCTCATCGACAAACCGGCGGGGATGACCTCTCACGACGTGGTGGCTGGCCTACGAAAACGTTTCGGTGAACGGCGAATAGGCCATGCCGGGACTCTTGACCCCGACGCCACAGGAGTCCTCGTCGTTGGTGTAGGAAGAGCAACGAGACTATTACGGTTCGCTTCGGCCTCTTTTAAGACATATGAAGTGGAGATCGTCCTAGGAACCGAGACTGACACGCTTGACGCCTCTGGCCAAATAGTTGCTCGCCATCAAATGTCCGTCGAAAAAGTAGATGTCTTAGCTGCCGCCAAAGGCCTTACCGGCGAGATTCAACAGATTCCGCCGATGGTGTCGGCGCGAAGAGTTGGCGGGCGACGTCTCCACGATCTCGCCCGTCAAGGGCTTGAGGTAGAACGCGAAGCGCGTCTAGTGACTATCAGCCGGTTTGATATCGAAGCCACGGCGGACTCGTTAATTTGGAGCGCTGTCGTTGATTGTTCTGCTGGTACCTACATTCGAACACTAGGTGCCGACTTAGGAACAGCCCTTGGAGGAGGAGCTCATATTCGTTGCCTGCGCCGGGTAGCTAGTGGCATATACAAACTCGATGAATCTGGCACGATCGAAGAAGCTCCCTTGCTGCCCGTAATCGAGTTGGTCCGGGGAATAGATCGGATAGTCCTGAGTGAAGAAGAGCAGTCGTTCGTGCGAAATGGCGGGAGACTCAATTCGAACCGCACCCAAGGAGATGGTCCTTGGGCCTTAGTCGACGCATCCGAGGAGCTCATCGCCGTTCACGAAAATGTGGAGGGTCGTGTTGTAGTGGGTGTGGTGCTGGCTCAGTGACCGCACCAAGCCAGCTAAACGCTTTCGAATAACAAGATGGAGTCGTTCTAAGATCGGGTTCCCGATAGTTTGACTTGGTGCAGATCATTCGTGACATAGCCTGGTCACCGTCGCTAGAGCAAGGCAGCGTAGTTACCGTCGGGGAATATGACGGGGTGCATCGCGGACACCGCACCGTGATTGCTGAAATGCATCGGATGGCGGCGGAACGAGGATGCGCTACTGCCGTAGTGACCTTTGACCGCCACCCTGCGACGGTAGTCAGACCAGACTCTGCGCCTCTTCTGTTGTGCGATTTAGACACCAAACTCGAACTTCTTGCTGAGACAGGCGTCGATTACACACTGGTAGTCGAGTTCACACCGGAACAGGCACAGGTTCGTGCCGAAACGTTCGCAAGGCAAGTCCTCGTTGACTCTCTTCAGGCGAAAGTAATCGTCGTGGGTGCTGATTTTCACTTCGGCAAAGACCGCCGAGGGGACGTGGAGACTCTCAAAGCGGTGGGGGATGAGTGCGGCTATCAAGTCATCGGACTTCCCCTAGTCAAGCAAATTACGGGCGAAGGAGAAGTAATTTCATCGACGTCGATTCGCATGGCCCTTGACGATGGCGACGTAGAAAAGGCGCATCGGCTCTTGGGGCGACCCTTCGAAGCGAGGGGAATTGTGACGCCCGGAGACCGGCGAGGAAGAACGATTGGGTTTCCCACCGCAAACTTGCCAACGACGCCTGATTTGCAGGTGCCATCTGACGGTGTCTACGCAGCGTGGTATCAACGTCCCGATGGCACTCAATATCCCGCTGCGGTCAACATAGGTAAACGACCCACGTTCTATGACTTCGCCGAAAGATCACTTATCGAAGCTCATTTGATCGGCTTTCGCGGAGACCTTTATGGGGAACAAGCAAAAGTCCGATTTGTCCGACGCTTGCGGGGCGAGCGACGATTCGAAGATGTTGATCAGCTAGTCGCGCAACTGGGCAAAGACGTCGTGAATGCCGCCCAATGTCTTTCCGAGTAATTGTCGACCCGATCTAGGGCTGCACTATCTAAGAACTTCGCTGTTAGAATGCTCCTCGGCGCGTAACTCTCGTGCCAACCACCTAGCCGCAATCCCCACTACTTAGCGGCACGAAGTTGTACTCCGAGGAAATAAACACATGGCCGAAAAGTCCGCCACTATGGCAGCGCACCGGCATCACGAAACTGACACGGGTTCACCCGAAGTCCAGGTTGCGTTGCTCACGGATCGGATCGAAGATCTCACCGAACATTTGAAGACCCACGAAAAGGATCACCACAGTCGACGCGGCTTACTCAAACTTGTTGGTCGCCGCCGTCGCCTTCTGAACTATCTCGATAATAACGACGTTGACCGTTACCGGGCGCTCATTACGAAACTCGGGTTGCGCCGCTGAGCGATCTAGGCGGCTGTCACGCCGCCAATTTCGCGCACGGCCAAAGCTCGCCAGTACACAGATCGCATCGCAATTGGTGGTCGTCGCTTCCTCAAACCAAATCGGGTGGGCGACGTCTTCCAACTGAATGTAAATCATGGCGAGAACGTCTCGCCGAAGGAGTAGAAGAAACCTATGGCTGATGCCATTTCCGTATCGGGCCCAATCTCGGGTACCGACAAAACCATTTCATTCGAAACCGGCAAACTTGCAGGTCTTTCGAATGGAGCTGTTACAGCGAGAATCGGATCCACACAGGTCCTAGTTACCGCGACAGCATCAAGTAAACCCCGCGATGGTGCGGACTTTTTCCCGTTAACCGTCGATATCGAAGAGCGCATGTATGCAGCGGGGCGAATCCCCGGATCGTTCTTTCGTCGAGAAGGGCGGGCCTCAGACGACGCAATTCTTACTTGTCGACTGATTGATCGACCTTTGCGCCCTAACTTCCCTAGCGACTACCGCCACGAGACACACGTCGTGGGCACCATCCTTGGCGTTGATGGCGAGAATCCCTACGACGTGGTTGCCCTGAACGGCGCTTCAGCGGCCCTATGGGTGAGCGGAATTCCTTTTGAATGTCCTATCGCCGCAGTGCGTATCGCCTACAGCACCGATGGCTCATGGATCCCGTTCCCGACGTATGAAGAAGGGGAAGCAGCGACGTTCGAAATGGTGGTCGCCGGTAGACAACTCGAAAATGGCGACATCGCCATCATGATGGTTGAAGCTGGAGGCACCGAGCGAGCCTTCGAATATTACGACGATGGAGCTCCGAAGGTCACCGAAGAGGTGCTCGCTGACGGGCTAGAAGCCTCAAAACAATGGATTGACGACGTCATCGAGCTACAGAAGGCGTTACGGAGTCAACTAGGCGATATCGAAGCGCTCGAGTGGATTCCAAGTGTGGACTACAGCGACGAGATTCTCGAGAGGGTGCGTTCGGTCGCAACCCCACAGCTCACCGAGGCAATGTCCATCGCCGATAAAGCTGAACGAGAAGCTCAACAAAACCTCGTAACAGCAGAGATTCGCACCCAACTCGAAGAGGAATTCGCCGAAACAGCCGACGCTGCCAAACAAATCGGTGCAGCAGTGCGCTCAATTTCGAAAGAAATCGTTCGTCGACGGATCGTTGAAGATGGTTTCCGCATTGACGGTCGGGCCACGGACGAAGTTCGTCCGTTGTCAGCTGAGGTTAGCTATATCGGCGAAACGGCACATGGCTCAGCGCTGTTTCAGCGCGGTGAGACTCAGGTATTGAACGCAACGACCTTGGGTATGAGTCGCATGGAGCAACTGATTGACACGCTGAACCCGAACGACCGTAAGCGGTACATGCATCATTACAACTTTCCCCCGTTTTCGACGGGTGAAGCTGGATTCATGCGGGGTCCCAAACGTCGAGAAATTGGCCACGGTGCGCTTGCTGAACGAGCTTTACTCCCAACAATTCCGTCTAAAGAAAACTTCCCCTACACCCTTCGGCTGGTTTCTGATGTGCTCTCATCGAACGGGTCAACATCCATGGGTTCAGTGTGTGCATCTTCGCTCTCACTGATGGATGCAGGAGTGCCTATTCGCGGTCATGTATCCGGCATCGCCATGGGTCTCGTGTATGCCGAAGGTAAATATGTGACACTCACTGACATTTTGGGGGCAGAGGATGCTTTTGGGGATATGGACTTCAAAATCGCGGGGACCGAAGACGCTATAACCGCCCTCCAACTCGACACCAAGATCGAGGGCATCCCAGCAGAAGTTCTTACACAAGCACTATCTCAAGCCCGCGCAGCCCGCATGCAGATACTCGCGGTGATGAATGAGGCGATATCTGAGCCACGGCCCGACGTCGGAGGTAATGCTCCGAAGATAGTCAGCTTCGAAATTCCGATCGACAAGATCGGCGAAGTGATCGGCCCAAGAGGGAAAGTTATCAACACCGTTCAGGAAGAAACTGGTGCTGATATTTCTGTTGATGATGACGGCACTGTCGGCATAGTCAGTATCGGATCACCAGATCGCGACAAGGTCGTAGAAGCGGAACGTCAGATCCGCTTAATCGTCAACCCGCCAACTGCTGACGTTGGAGCAGAGTACGACGGCCGAGTAGTCAATATCACCAAATTCGGTGCGTTCGTCAACATTTTGCCGGGAACTGACGGCTTGCTACACATCAGCAAGATCGGTGGAAAGCGACGCCTTGACAAAGTCGAAGAAGTATTAAACGTCGGCGACACCGTGAAGGTTCTTGTAGACGACATAGATCCGAGCGGCAAACTGTCTCTGTCGATGGTCGCAGACGCTGGAGCAGACGCTGGAGCAGGGTCAGGCAAAGACTCCGGTGATGCAAATGATGAGGCCAGCGACGGTCAGACCACAACGGAGAGTCCTGAAGCGGTCGACACAGCTGATTCGGAGGAAGCATCATCCGATGATGCCAACACTTCTGCCAACGCTCGAGAATATGTTTCGTTTGAAGAACACTTCTCCGGCACGGCCGAGGAGGTGTACGGCGACATGGGTCCCGAACCAAAGGATGACGGGCGAGGACGCCGTCGCCGTCGCAGCCGTCGTTGATCAGCTGAGACTCTGAAAAACCTGTTTATTTCAAAATAGTGATTCCAACTGTGAGCCCTGTCGCCCAGAATGGTGACAGGGCTCACAACGTTGTGCGCCAGCGAGGAAGGAACGGCTCATATGCGCGTAGTAGTCGTAGGGTCAGCAGGCCGTATGGGATCAGCGGTGTGCGAAGCCGTGGCCGCCGATAATGATTTAAACCTTGTTGCCGCGGTGGATCCGACGTGTTCGGGTGAAAAGGATCCCACAGATTCCGTTGTGGTCTTGGATTCACTTGAGCATGTTGATCCCGCCGATGTTGACGTGGCTGTCGATTTCACCGTCGCTGAAGCAGCTCGACTTAACATCCAGTGGTGTGCAAATAACGGTGTCCACGCGGTCGTAGGTACAAGTGGACTAGGGGAGAGCGATATAGCTTCTTTCCGCTCAGCCTTCACTTCGAGTAATTGTCTCATCGCCCCAAACTTCGCAATTGGCGCAGTTCTTTTAATGCGTTTCGCCGAAATGGCCGCACCTTTTTTCCCCACAGCGGAGGTTATAGAACTGCACCATGACAACAAAGTTGATGCGCCCTCAGGTACGGCGATGAGAACGTTGGAACGAATGGCGCAAGCATCCAGTGATTGGGGGAACGACCCGACGGAGCAGGAGATCATTCCGGGCTCGCGAGGGGGTACTGGTCCGGGTGGTATCTCAGTTCACTCCGTTCGGTTACGCGGTCTGGTCGCTCATCAAGAGGTCTTGTTCGGAACTGATGGTGAAACCTTGACCCTTCGCCACGACAGCCTAGACAGGGGGTCATTCATGAACGGAATAACCCTTGCTTGCAGAGTCATTTCAGAACATCCTGGCGTGACAATTGGTCTCGATACCTACCTTGGGATTTAGACATTGACCGTTCGCGTCGTTGTCGTAGGCAGCCTGAACTATGACATAACCACTTGGATTCCTCGGCGTCCGCAGCTCGACGAGACGATTCATGGGAGTCGCGTTGAAGAATACGCCGGCGGAAAGGGAGCTAATCAAGCTGTCGCAGCTGCGCGTTTAAAGGCAGAAGTCACCATGGTTGGGTGCGTTGGCAGAGATGGACGAGGAAATTTTTTACTTGCTGAATTGGACGCAGCGGGAGTTAATCGAACTCACGTGTCGAAAGTAAACACCTCGACTGGGCTAGCGCTTATCACCGTCGACCCTGAAGATGTTTCAATTGTCGTGGTTGCTGGAGCAAACGGTGAGCTTGACCGAGAGAGAGTAGAAGCAGCGGCCACTGAGATCGCATCGGCAGATGTATTACTCCTGCAAGGTGAAGTGGCCGCAGAAGCTGCCCGAACCGCCGCGGTTCTTGCTGCGGCGTCTTCGACCCTTGTTGTATTCAATCCAGCGCCGTTCAACGAAGTTGCGTCGCAAGTTCTTCCGTTGGCTGATGTAGTTGTGGTCAACCGACACGAAGCAAAGCGGCTTGGTGATAGTCGCGCCCCGATCCTCGTAACCACCTTGGGCGCTGACGGATGCGAAGTTCGGGTTAACCAAGAAATAACCCGAGTAGACGCCCCCGAGGTCGAAGTAATAGATCCGACTGGTGCCGGTGACGCATTCGTCGGAGCTTTTGCCGTGGCGTTCATCGAAACCGGTGACCCAATTGCTGCGGCCGCTATAGCGGTTAGGGCAGGTGCAGCAGCGGTCAGTTCGGCCGGCGCGCAACCTGGCATGCCCACATGGCAAGACATTGATCGCGTGTGATGTGGCCTAACCCTCCGAGTTTTTCTTTCTGCCGCGGCTGCTTTGCAGCATCACTAACGCGACCATGGCAAATGTGAAGGGCAAAGAGAAACGACCAATAAATCTCACTGACGCCCCGAGCGGACCTTCGAAGACTGAACTCACCCAAAAAATCAATAGAAGACGAGACACCGTTCCTGCAAGGTTGACCACAATAAAGGGCAACCTTCGCATTTTTGCGATACCAGCTAAAAGACACATCGGATAACCCGGAATGGCAAAGAGCAACAACCACCCCACTCGTGGAAACCAACGTTCTAAGGCTGCGATGGTTCGAATGAAACCGCTGCGGGGGCCAAATTCGGATTTCAGATAGTCCTTGGTGGCTGGACCAAATTCCCAGCCAAGCTGGTGAAGAAACAAGTCAGGAGCAAAGAGTCGAGCGGTGCCGACAATCAAAAAAGGTACGGCTTCAGTCTGATGAGCAGCCAGCAGGAGGATGGGATCAGTGGCATTGAAGGACATCAACAACAGTGGTTGCGAAGAAAGAAGAGCGCTCGTAAGTACCTGTCCGACATAGGCCGCCAAAGCGAAGGCAAGGGGAACCACTGCGAGCTGTTTGAGCCTTCGACGGTCTTTAGGGTCAAGTTTTGTATTGGATGTGTTGAATTCTGTCATTTGTCACTTTCACCATACGGGGATGTGGCCGCCAGCAAGCTCTTCTCCTACGATCTGTGGCATGCAATCGACGATGATGGACACCCCGCTCACTCTTGATTTCTTCTTCCGGCGAGCAGAAAGCCTGTTTCCGCACAAGGAACTGATCACTGCCACCGCTACGGGTATCGAACGAAGCAACTATGGGGAATGGGCTGATCGTACGCGGCGACTGGGTGGGGCAATGACCGACTTAGGTATCAGTGAGCACGGACGTGTAGGTACTTTTGCTTGGAACACAGCTCGCCACCTTGAGCTCTATTTCGCCGTGCCTTGCACCAATCGGGTGTTACACACCCTCAATATTCGATTGTTTGCGGATCAAATCGTTTATGTAGCAAACCACGCTGAAGACGAAATCATCTTCGTCGACCGCTCGCTTATGGCACTTCTATGGCCCTTAGTTGACCAACTTGAGACTGTCAGACACTTAGTCATCATGGATGACGGAGAGGGAGAAATCCCCGAAGATTCGAGAGTGCTTCGTTACGAGGATCTGATTGAAGCTGCTTCACCAGTCGATTTTGCAGTTAGAGATGAGAGACAGGCTGCCTCAATGTGTTACACGAGCGGAACAACCGGAAATCCCAAGGGCGTTGTTTACAGCCATCGGTCGACGTACATACACACACTTACAACGATGACAAGCGACTGCTTGGGTGTGAACGAATCGGATGTCATCTTGCCTGTCGTGCCTATGTTTCACGTCAACTCGTGGGGATTACAGCACGCCGCGGTAGCTGCGGGCGCCACCCTTGTAAACCCTGGTCCCAAGTTGCAGCCCGGGCCGATAGCAGAACTAATGGAAACTGAACGAGTAACCATCGCCGCCGGCGTGCCGACCATATGGATGGGGGTGCTCGAAGAACTTGATGGTCGCGACGTCTCCAGTTTGAGAGCTATCCCTTGTGGTGGCTCTGCGGTACCGAAATCGTTGTCGGAGGCATACCGTGAGAAAATCGGGCTACCTATTCTGCAAGCTTGGGGTATGACGGAAACCAGCCCGCTGGCTGCCATAGCGCACATAAAATCCGCGGAGGTGGACCTTGATGCCGACAGTAAAGCTGATTTGCGCGCTTCGGTTGGAACGATCGTTCCAACGGTGGAGTTTCGGATCTGCGAACCTGACTCAACGGAACAACTCCCGTGGGACGGAGAGACAAGTGGTGAGTTACAGGTTCGAGGTCCGTACGTAACCGCGAGTTACTACAAGCGTCCCGACTCCACCGATTCCTTTACTGAGGATGGATGGTTGCGAACTGGCGACGTCGCGATCTGTGACGAGCGCGGCTACATCCGTCTTGTCGACCGCACAAAAGATCTGATTAAGTCCGGAGGCGAGTGGATTAGCTCGGCCGAAGTAGAGAATGAAATCATGAGCCACCCCAAGGTGGCAGAGGCCGCTGTCATTGCCGTTACGTCGGAGAAATGGATGGAACGGCCGATGGCTTGTGTCGTTCTCAAAGAAGGTGAATCACTGAGCCATGAAGAGTTAATCGACTACCTGACGCCCCGCATGGCCAAATGGTGGTTGCCTAGCGCCACTCAAATCATTGATGAGGTGCCCAAAACCTCCACCGGAAAATTCTCAAAACGCACCCTCCGAGATTCCTTCGTTGATGTGGTTGTCGAATAACACAGTGAAACCTCGCCAGTGACTCATCGAGCAGCGGTCGTTACAGGTGCCAGCACCGGTATCGGCTACGCCACGGTGCGGCGGTTGGCAGTTGATGGCTGGCAAGTGTGGGGCGGTGTTCGTTCTCAGCACGATTCTTCTCACATAGAACGAATTGATGGGGCGTCCTCGTTGTGGATCGACGTCACTGATGACGAGCAAATCGAAACGGCGTTTGGTGAAGTTGCTGACAGTCGTGGTTGCCTTGGTTTGGATTTGTTGGTGGTGAACGCTGGCGTAGTCGTCGGAGGACCACTGGAATATGTGACTCCGGTGGACTGGCGACGACAGTTCAATGTCAATGTCGTCGGTGTTGCTTCCTCTATTCGCTGTGCGCTGCCAATGCTTCGACTATCGAATGATCCCCGAATTATCGTCGTTGGTTCGATTAACTCGCGAGTTGGCGTGCCGCTGCTCAGCCCGTATGCCTCCAGCAAACACGCGCTGGTGGGACTTTGCTCTTCCTTGCGAAGAGAACTTGGTCCGACGGGGCCGAGAATCACAATGATTGAACCAGGCGCTGTCCGAACTCCGTTGTGGGACAAGGCCAGAGAGGCGTCTTTACAAATCGACCGTGACCTTCCTGTGGCAGGACGACGAGAATATGGCGACTTTGTTGACAAAGCAGTTGAGCATTTGACGGGGTCTAGTAGCTCAGGGTTGAGTCCGGATCGAGTAGCTGTTGTTATTGAGAAGTGCGTTGCTCGGCGCAATCCGCCGCTTCGTCGCCTAGTGGGCGTCGATGCTCGGCTCGCTGCGGCGCTTAATGTTATTTTGCCGGAAAAGATGTTTGATCGGCTAATTCGAAGGTCTCGATCTGGTAAATATTGATTTGTAAGTTACCTTCGGGTTACTTTCTGGCAGTCCGCTAAATAGGAGCGTCTTATGTCGACGGTAGAAGAGATAATCGGTCGGACGGATCCGAACGACTTCGAAGCCATCCTCTCGATGACTAATACAGACCCGAATGAAGTAATTCATTCCGTTGAAGACAACGCTGAATGCATCTATTCCTGGGACTATGAGAAAGGCGCCAGACCGCAATTAGCCAAGCTGTACGAGAAAGCTAAGGCCGGGCAGTGGAATGGTGAAACAGACCTACCTTGGGAAACAGAAGTCGATCAAGAGGCTCTCGCCGTCGAAGAGTATGAAACGAATGGCAGCGCGGGAGACGTTATGGATCTTTCTGGTACTGGCGTCGAATCATGGGGTCGCAACGAGTGGGTCAAGTTCAACATGGAATCCCAGAACTGGGCTTTGAGCCAATTCATGCACGGCGAGCAAGGCGCACTGGTTTGCACGGCCAAAATCGTCGAAACCGTGCCTTGGATGGACGCAAAATATTATGCAGCTACACAGGTCGTAGACGAAGCCCGACACGTCGAAGTCTTCGCCAAGTACCTAGACACGAAGCTGTCGGACACCTACCCCATCAACGTTCATCTGCGGATGCTCTTAGATGACATCGTCCAAGATTCCCGATGGGACATGACCTACCTCGGTATGCAAATTATGGTCGAAGGCCTAGCACTAGCTGCTTTTGGTCTTATCTACCAACAGAGTCAGGAGCCTCTCCTCAAACAACTATTGCGTTATGTCATGAGTGATGAAGCCCGCCACGTTGCCTTTGGGGTGCTTTCGTTGAAAGAGGTCTACAGCGACATGACCCAGGCAGAGCTACGAGATCGTCAAGAGTTTGCGTTCGAGGCGGCTGTACGCATGCGTGACCGATTCCTTCAACAAGAAGTATGGGAACGTATGGGAGCCGATGTGAAGAAGGTGATTCCGTTGGCGTATGCCGATCCCCTTCGCCAAGAGTTTCAGCAGTTGCTTTTCACTAAAATTGTTCCTAACTGCAAGAAATTGGGTCTCCTCGATGCTGGTGACGGCTGGCTCCGCCAAAAGTTTGGAGAGATTGGCGTTATCCAGTACGAAGACTGGGTTGACACAGCCGAAGAAGTTGACGCTTTCGCTATCACCCGAGAACTAGAGGCCGAAGCAGCCGCGACAACCGAGTCCTGACATCATCAATGGCTCATCGCTCGGACCCAGAAACGTTGGTGGCGCTCGCACTCCGACTCAAAGGATTCGGTGAAGTTTGGACCATTGCATCAGTACATGGATTAGGAGCGGAGACCACCGCCGTGATCTTGCGCGGAATGGTGAAAAGCGAAAAATGCGTGATGCGTCAAGTCGAAGCAGTTGAGAAATACGTTCTTACCCCAACGGGGCGCGAGGAAGGCCAAGCGGCGTTAGCTCAGGAGCTAGAAGTCGTTGATGCGCGCGGGATCGTGGAAGCTCTTTATGAAAAGTTTCTTCAACTCAACCCTGAGATGCTGCAACTGTGTACCGATTGGCAAGTGATTAACGACGGTTCCGGAGAGCAAAAGCTAAATGACCATGGCGACAGTGAATACGACACCAAAGTCCTTGACCGACTTGTGTTGTTGGACCAACAAATTGCGGAGATTCTTCAACCGTTAATCGGTGTTCTCTCTCGGTTCGATAACTACCCGTCCCGATTTGCATCCGCGCTTGAAAAAGTTCTCTCAGGCGACCTGGATTGGCTAACTAAACCCATCATGGCGAGCTATCACACGGTGTGGTTTGAGCTTCACGAGGATCTGCTTGCCACGTTGGGTATCAACAGAGCGAGTGAAGAAAGTATTTGAAGGGCTATTCTTAGCCGCATGACTGCGCGATTCGGCCGAGTCATTCCGGCGATGGTAACCCCGTTCTCACAAGACGATGCTTTAGACGTCGACGCTTCGGTAACCCTTGCCAAGTGGCTCGTGGAACAGGGAAGCGAAGGACTCGTGATCACGGGAACAACTGGTGAGGGTCCCGCGGTAACCGATGAGGAAGATTGGGAATTGTGGCGCGCAATCGCCGAGGCTGTCACTGTGCCCGTAATCGCGGGGACCACGACAAACGACACGGCACATTCAATTCACCAAACACGAAAAGCTGAAGAACTAGGTTGCGACGGAATACTCGCTGTCACGCCGTATTACAACCGCCCATCTCAAGAGGGAATATACGCTCACTTTGAAGCCGTCGCTTCCGCAACCAGCCTGCCTGTGGTTCTCTATGACATCCCAATCCGAACTGGCAGGAAGATAGAAACATCAACGATGCTCCAACTCGCCCATCAGGTGCCCAACATCGTTGCAGTGAAAGACGCCGCTGGAAACCCCGGCGAAACAGCGAAGGTGATACGAGACGCTCCCGAAGGCTTTGAGGTATACAGCGGCGACGACGCGCTAACACTTCCCCTTCTAGCGGTAGGCGCGGTAGGAGTTATTAGTGTGGCGGCCCATTGGACCGCTCCCGAACAAGTCGCAATGATGAATGCTTGGGATTCTGGTAACGCATCGGAAGCGAGGCGTATTAACTCACTTCTCCTCGACAGTTTCGACTACGAGACTGGAGATGCTGCGCCCAACCCAGTACCAACGAAAGCGATGCTGCGAACTCTAGGGCTAAACGTCGGCGAACCGCGGTTGCCGATGGGACCGACCCCACAAGGGCTAGAAGATACGGCCCGAGAGGTGTATGCCCGGTTGAAGGCTTAATTTGGAAACGACCAACGTAAACATCACTTTCCTAGGTGGTCTGGGAGAGGTCGGCCGAAACTGCACATGCATCGAGATCGACGGCAAGCTGCTTTTAATCGACTTTGGGCTGATGTTCCCCGACGCCACCATGCCTGGCGTCGACGTCATTCTCCCAGACACTCAATGGCTGGCCGAGCGAGGAGCCGACATTGTTGGATTACTTATTACCCACGGACACGAAGATCATGTGGGTGGAGTGGTCCACCTTCTACGAGAATTCGAGGTGCCTCTCTACGGCTCAGCATTAACGATGGGCCTCGCTCGCCGCAAAGTAACCGAGGCCCGTTTAGAAGATCGAACGTCCTTCCAGATATTGAACGACGGAGAACGACTTCGAATAGGGCCATTCGATGTTGAAGTACTGCCCATAACTCACTCAATTCCTCAAAGTCTGTGCGTAGTTCTGCACACAGATCAGGGCGTCATGGTGCACACCGGGGATTTCAAACTTGACTCACACCCCATTGATGGGCGAATTACCGACCTCAAGCGTTTGGAGGAACTGCAAGAAGACCCAGGCGTTCGTGTCCTGATGGCGGATTCAACCAACGCCGACAAACCCGGTTGGAGTGCCTCGGAATCGACCATGCGCGAAACCTTCGAACGTCGGTTCCCTGAATGGAACGGCGGACGCCTCGTCGTGAGTTGTTTTGCTAGCCACCTACATCGAGTCCAACAAATATGTGATGTGGCAATCAAAGAAGGACGAACGATCTTCCCCCTTGGCAGATCAATGGTGAACAACATACGCATAGCTCAAGAACTAGGAGTACTCGACCTACCTCATCGCTGTGTTGATTCGATCGAGCATCTCCATATGTACGAACCTGGTGCTATCTGCGTAATTTGCACTGGATCCCAGGGTGAACCAAATGCTGCTTTGTCTCTAATAGCCAAGAGCGCACACCCGGACCTTTCACTTGGGGCAGGGGACGTAGTCATGCTCTCAAGTCACCCGATACCTGGAAATGAAATCCCGGTATATCGAATGATTGATCAACTCACTCGTTTGGGGTGCGAGGTGGTCCACGATGGTCAGGAACACGTTCATACAAGTGGACACGCCCAAAGGGACGAGTTGCGGCACCTTTACGACATTGTGAGGCCTGAGTGGTACGTGCCCATCGAGGGTGAGTATCGAATGTTGCAGCGGAACGCAGACGTAGCAGTAGAAGCGGGACACCAACCTGACCGAAGCTTGGTCGTGCTCGACGGTACGCAACTAACTCTTGATGAGAGTGGCCTTCGCGTGACGGGGCGTGTTCCAGCTCCGTACCGGTTTGTTGACGGACTACTGGACGACCTTGGTCCGGACATACTCGATGCCCGCCGAAAACTCGGCGAAAGTGGTTTCGTTCACGTCACCGTGGTCGTCAGCAACAAAACAGGCCTAATTGGCCATCCAGAAATATCCACCCAAGGATGGATAGATATTGACAAGAGCGTGGTGGTTCTAGCAGAACTAGAAGTTGAAGTAGCTCGGGCCGTTCGGGCTTCAATCAGCGAAGGTAAGCGACTCGAAGACCTTGACCGAGTAGTTCGACGCATCACGGGCCGGTTTGTTGGAAACAGGACTCGACGGCGACCACCGATTTCGGCGTCGGTGATTACGGTCAACTGAACCAGCATCTGCTCGATGCTTCGGTATTCTCGCCAGTGTGGCATCCAAGCGCCCCACCGACACACCCAAGAGGACCAGATCTTCTGGTAGATCGCGCCGTATGGTTAATCCTTCCAAACCAAAAAATTCGACTAAACCGTCGGTGCTCCGTCGAATGAGCGAAGCCGGATTACGCGGTCGAGCGACCGATGTAGCTGGCCTTCTCCTCGTTGTTGTGGCGTTAGTTTCACTCCTAGCGCTTTTCGGGGATAAAGCAGGAATCGCGGGTCGCCTGCTCGAGAACGTTATGAGCGTGCTGGTAGGCATCTTCCGCTTTGCCGTTCCGTTCGCGCTACTGGGCTGCGCATACGCGATACTCCGCGATAAGAGCAGCGACAGAACATGGAGGATTGCGTTTGGTGGTGTTATAACAAGTCTCTCGTTGTCCGGCATGGCGCACCTGATCGGAGATGCAGCCGGAATTAAAACCACACTCGATGATCTTCGAGCATCGGGCGGAGTGATTGGTGCAGTCGTAGGTGAACCGCTTCGAAGGGCTGTTGATGATCCGGGGGCATGGGTCGTTCTGCTGCTAGCAGCCATGTTCGGGGCATTGATCGTGACCGATACCGGCCTCCGCCAGGTTTTGACGGCGCTGGCATTCGCTGTTCGTTTCGTTGCCAGGCATCTACGGAAGGGGTTCCACAGCCTCCAGAGCCTGGGGTCAGATAGGGAAGCGTCTGAACATTCGTTGCGGGATCGGCCGACGCTGCCGCCGATCTCTGCGCCAGGTCTTGGCCCCTCGACCGCGTCGTCAGATACCCAGCCGGTGAATTTTGAAGTTGAGGTTGCTGAAAACACCGAGAACGAAGAGCCTTGGGATGGATCGCCCAAAGAACACCCAGGTCTGCGAAAGCTGCCTGACAGTTGGTCTACCGACGATAAAGAACCCATCTCAGGACAAGACAACTCTGGGCCTGCGCCTGAACAGATGGAAATCGACCTGGCGAGTCGCCCTACTGGGCATTGGAAACTCCCGGCAGGACAAAATCTTGAGACGTCAGGCGTTCAGGACGTGGACGAACGCATGCTTCAAAATGGAGCACGAAACCTGGAGGCAGCCCTTTCTAGCCACGGCGTCGAAACCCGAGTCACGGGCATGGAAGTAGGCCCGACGGTCACCCGCTATGAACTGTCACTCGGCACAGGAGTGAAGGTTTCCCGAGTGACTAGTCTCCACAAAGACATCGCTTACGCAATGGCATCAGCTGATGTTCGTATTCTGGCGCCGATTCCCGGTCGTTCTGCGATCGGCGTCGAAGTTCCCAACGCCGACCGTCACCTCGTTGCGTTAGGCGACATACTGATTAGCCAGACAGCCGCGGAGGCAACACATCCTCTCGAAGTTGCATTAGGTCAGGACATTTCAGGTAACGCTGTAATGGTAAACCTTGCATCGATGCCCCACGTTCTGATCGCTGGCGCAACTGGAGCGGGAAAGTCATCTTGCATCAACTCGATTATCACGTCCTTGCTAATGCGCGCCACCCCTGACGAAATACGTCTGATACTCATCGATCCCAAACGAGTGGAGCTGGGACAATACGACCGTCTCCCTCATCTACTCACGCAAGTAGTCACTAACCCGAAAAAGGCAGCGAACGCCTTGTCGTGGGCGGTAAAGGAAATGGAACGTCGGTACGACGTGCTTTCGGAGATCGGGTTTCGCGACATAACCGGATACAACTCGGCATATGACGAAGGACGCCTCGCATCAGACCTCAATGAAGAACGCGAATTTGAACGGATGCCTTTTGTCGTTGTCGTGGTGGACGAGTTGAACGACTTGATGATGGTTGCTGCACGCGACGTAGAAGATTCGATAACTCGGTTAGCGCAGATGGCACGAGCGGTAGGTATCCACCTAGTGATCGCCACCCAGCGCCCCTCTGTGAACGTAATTACCGGCGTTATCAAGGCCAACATTCCATCGCGTATCGCCTTCGCGGTATCAAGCCTCGCGGATAGCCGTGTCATCCTTGATCAATCGGGAGCCGAACGACTCATAGGGAAGGGCGACATGCTGGTGTTAGGTGCCAACAGCAGTGTGGCTCAACGCGTCCAAGGCTGTTGGGTGAGTGAAGCTGAGATTCATCAAGTGGTCGCTCACTGGCGTAGACAAGCGCCTGAAACCGACTACGTCGAAGGAGTCGAAGGAGTGAAGGGCTCCACATCTGCCGTTATCCCAGGTGGCTCGTCTGGCGACGAAGGTGATGATGAGCTCATGATGCGAGCCATGGTCATAGTTGTGGACAGCCAGCTTGGGTCGACCTCAATGCTTCAACGCAAACTGAAAGTCGGGTTTGCTCGCGCTGGGCGACTTATGGATCTCCTAGAACAGCGAGGAGTCGTGGGGCCCTCTATTGGTTCCAAAGCCCGGGATGTGCTGATGACCCAGGAGGAGCTCAACACGCTGCTGGCTGATCGCTAAGGCCCCCTCGCCGAGACTACGGCAACGGGCGCTAGGGTCAGTTGATGAGCGACTACGACGTCATCGCGACCGGATTGCAGTTTCCTGAAGGGCCCGTAGTAATGCCAGACGGCTCGATCGTGCTTGTCGAAGTGAAACGAGGCACGATTTCTCGAATCGATCCAACCGATGGGTCAATCGATGTTGTGGCTCGACCAGGAGGTGGTCCCAATGGCGCCGCCGTGGGTCCCGACGGTGCTCTTTACGTCTGTAACAATGGCGGATTCACATGGGGTGAGGCGCGAGGATTGACGGTTCCAGGATTGGTACCGGACGACTACTCCTCAGGTCGTATCGAACGAATCGACATCAAAACAGGAAAAGTTGAAATCCTTTATGCCGAAGTAAATGGGGAACCGCTTAAGGGTCCGAACGATCTCATGTTCGACTCGACAGGGGGATTCTGGTTTACCGACCACGGGAAAACCCGAGCACGGACACGCGATCGCGGGGGGCTTTACTACGGTCAAGCTGACGGATCGCAGGTGCAAGAGGTGGCGTTCCCTCTTGATGGACCAAATGGCGTTGGTTTGTCACCCCAACAAGACAGGGTGTACGTAGCCGAAACCCACCAAGGTTCCATCCTTTATTGGGAGCTTTCGGGGCCAGGTGAAATAGCGGGATCGCCTCACGGAAAGTTCTTGGCCCGTCCGGCAGGCAGGAAGCTCTTCGACTCATTAGCAATGGACGCCGATGGAAATGTGAGCGTTGCCACAATCCAAACAGGCGGGATCAGCACCTTCACCCCAAACGGCGAGGAGCTTGCATTCTTTCCCGTAGATGACCCGATCTGCACCAATATTTGCTTCGGTGGCGCAGATATGAGAACGGCCTACATCACATTGTCAGGTACAGGCAAGCTGATACGCGCAGAGTGGCCCCGGGCTGGACTGACATTACCTTTCTGAATACTGAACAGAGTCACGCTAGGCAACGTGGGAGCATGCCTCCATTGAAAGCAATCATGTCCCCGATCGCATTCTCGAATCCCACCCACTCGTAGTCCGATTCAGGATTTTCGCGGTACGCGACATGGAGATTTCCGGCGAGCCGTTCAGCATCAGTGAGCTCGTCGAACTCGCCTAGATCGGTTGCAGCTGCTTGCTCCAAAGGTGAGCGTGCCGATGCGACTCCTTCTGCGGCTGCCTCCTGCACGAACCGAAGGTAAGCCCTTTGAGCATCGAGCACTTTGCGGATTTCAGCGCCGCTGAAGGCAGGTCCGTGACCTGGAACAACCACGTTCGCTCCCTGCCTCTCGATCGTGTCCAGAGCATCCAAAGTCCCTTGGATGGACCCAAATAAGGCGAAAGGAGTCCCTCCGTGAAAGATGAGATCCCCTGTAAATAACACGCCATGTTCGGGTAGCCATGCCAGAACGTCGCCGTCCGTGTGGGCTACATGACCTAAATCAAACAGTTCGATATCTAAATCATCGAGGTGCACGGTGGTGGAGCCCTCAAAGGTGAGGTCAGGAGCACGAAACTGTAAATCTCCCCACTCAACCCCAGGGAACGCGGCGCGATAGTCGGGAATCCCCGTAGCCATCATCACGTTCCGACAAGTGGTGTGGCTGATGATCGTGGCATCGGTGAATAAGTAATTTCCGTGAGTGTGGTCTGCGTGGTGATGAGTGTTGACTACCAAGGTGACCGGGTTCTCTGTTACCGATGCGATTGCATCCAAATACGCGCGGTTTCGAAGTTCTGTTGAGGTCGTGTCAATGCTCACCACGGCACTTTCGCCGACAACGAATCCGGTGTTATTGATGAACCAGGTTCCGTCTGGCTGCACATAGCTGAAGACCTTCGGAGCCACTTCCTCGAGGAGTCCGGGGCCAAGGTCGCCGTGAAGGTGATTTGAGCTCATGAAGAGAGCCTACGTGCACGACCACTAGCTCTGGATCTACTCTGGACGCATGGCAGATCTATCTGACTCGGAACGAGACGTTGATCTATTCGGGTTCGAATACGTGCAAGATGCCCCCGAGGTTTGGAAACGCTTGCGCTCAGAGTGCCCAGTAGCTCATACCTCGCGAGATGGCGGTGGATGGTTGCCGACCACCTACAGCGACATTTCGTCAATCGCGTACGACACCGAACGTTTTTCATCGCGCGACGTCGGAGTCGTAGCTACTCCTGACGGAACCAGTCTCCTAGTCGCGCCTCCTATTACTTCTGACCCGCCTTTCCATACCGACGCTCGACGAATTTTGCTGCCTTACTTCTCACCCAAGGCGGTTGAGGACATGCGCGAGGTAACACGCAGTATTGCCATAGAGCTTCTTGATGCCATCGACCCGTCGGACATAGTCGACGCGGCAGAAGAATACGCTCGCTACCTCCCGGTGCGTGTTATCGGATCAATGATCGGTTTGCCTGAAGAGGACTGCGAAATGTTTACTCGTTGGGCGGTAGATATTTTGCAAAGTCACGCAGACGAGTGGGATCGCCGAACCCAGGCGACAAAAGAAATCCTTGAGTACTTCGCTGTAACTATTGCTGATCGTCGCCGAGTCCCACGCGACGACTTGATCAGCAAGCTTCAAGCAGAGACTCTCCCTAACGGTGATCCACTTACCGACAAACATGTACTGGGCACCTGTTTCCTTCTTCTCGTCGCGGGTATCGACACGACGTGGAGTTCCATTGCCTCGAACTTGCTGCATCTCGCTACTTATGACGACGACCGGCATCGTCTTGTCGCTGAGCCGGAACTAATTCCAACTGCGGTCGAAGAGTTTCTGCGTGCCTATTCGCCGGTCACCATGGCGCGCGTAGCAGATGAAGACGTCGAAATATCAGGTTGTCCTGTCGCAGCAGGAGAAAAAGTCTTTCTTCCTTTCGGTGCCAGTAACCGGGATCCAGAAATGTTCGAGGACCCTGACGAAGTGGTTATCGACCGGCAAGAAAATCGTCACTTCGCCTTTGGAATAGGCATTCACCGGTGCCTCGGATCCAATTTGGCTCGCATGGAACTAGTTGTGGCTATGGAAGAGTGGTTAAAACGCTTTCCAGAATTCTCGATCGCGGAAGGTGCCGATGTTCAATGGGGTGGTACCCAGGTTCGGGGCCCGCGTTCTGTGCCGATTCGAGTGGGCTAGCTCAGCCAGGGTTTAGCTGTTCGGAATTGTTTTCCGAACCATCGTAAGTACCACCACCACAGCTAGCGATGTATAGAGGGCGTAGCCGACGGCTAGTGGCGTAACGGTTGAGGTTATTTGACGATCAACGATCGCTCCTAGAACTGCACCGAAAGCGAGGGTTATGAATCCTATTGTTGACGCTGCGGTTCCAGCTAGAGCTTCCATAGGTTCGAGAGCCAGGGTTGTCATAGTGGGCATCATCACGACCATGGCAGCTATTTGAGCTGTCATTAGAACCATCCAAAGACCTACCGGAGGAACGCCGTCTGTTGAGAGGGCCAAGGCCAGCATCAGAAAGCTGACTCCCAGTTGAAAGGCCAGTGCACCGTGCCCGAGACGTCTCGCGCCGATCCGCACCACTACCCGAGACCCTGTCAGGGCGACGGCAGCCATTACGCCCATAGTGATGCTGAAATAAGGAACGAACCAGGTGGGCTTCTTAAAGACTTCGCTGATTATTAGTTCAGAACTACTTAGGAAGCTATAAAAAGCTCCTCCTGAGAACAGAAGGGTTAGCGCATAACCAATCGTTACACGGTTCCCCCAAACGACTCTGAGCCCCTGTTTCGTTTCAGAAAAACTGAGATCTCGTTTGTTGGCACTATCTAGTGACTCTGTAATTCTGAAAGACCAAAGCCAGATAACAATGGCGATGGCTAAACCGAAAAGCATAGTCAGTCGCCAAGACCCTCCTGTTCGGACGAGTAGATCTCCGATTACTGGAGCTAGGACTGGTCCCGCAAAAAAGATGGTTTGGACGATGGCCATCACGCGAGCCATGTCATCGCCTTCGAATTTGTCCCGGATCATGGCTTGGCTGATGGTGCGGGGAGCGGCGCACCCAATTCCCCAAAGCACTCTGGAAGCTAAGAGAGAGCCAAGGTTTGGGGCCAGTGTGGACCCGAGCGCCCCTAAAGCGAATAGAGCGATGCCTGCTCTTAAGACAGGGATACGTCCGTAGGTATCTGCCAAAGGGCCAAAAAAGGGCATCCCGATAGCCATACCTACAAAAATGCAAGTGATCGTTAGGCCCGGCAGGTTTGAAGTGGGTTCCATGCCAAACGAAGAACGTAAATCGGCGAAGGCAGGTAGGACCATGTCGATCGACAAAGCGATGGCGGTGCTCAAAAGAGCAGTGAACGCGATGAACTCACGCTCACCTTGAATGCGAATCGGGGCCTTCACGTCAAGGAGTTATGGCTTTGTAGGTAGCCCGTTCAAACTGTTCTAGGAGATTCGATACTTGAGGAATCATGAATGGGAGTGTCTGAGTCATTAGGAGTGCCCCAAGACCTGACTTCGGATCCACCCAGAAGTGGGTATTGAACAAACCCGCCCAACTCATCGACCCCCGCTGGCGCCCCTCTGGCACAGCCTCTTCGTTCAGTTGGAATGTGAGACCCCATGACTTTGGAACCCCTGGCATGAACTCGAAATCGGCACTCAAAATCTGGTTATGAGATGTCACGGGTGACACACGCAATTGACCCATGTTATTTGACGACATTGCTGAAACAGTTTCGCTTGACAAGAGTCGACGTCCGAAAAGCTCGCCTTCGTTGAGCAACATTTGGATAAAGCGCGCATAGTCGAGCGTTGTTGAATACAGCCCGCCGCCGCCGCTATCGAACTCGGGAAGTGTGTTCCGATCACTGGGAATCAACGCCTTCCACCGTTCGCCGTCAAGAAGGTGAGTGGCAGCGAGCCGGTCTGTCATGGTCGCATTGCATTGGTAAGCCGTATCAGACATTCCCAGTGGTTCAAAGATCTCCGACCTCATCCAACTCTCAAGACTCACCCCGCTCACGGTTTCGAGAAGCTGCCCGGCCCAATCGATCCCTATTCCGTACTCCCAGCGTTCCCCGGGTTCGAACGAAAGTGGTTGACGTAGAGATGCCAACTTGCCGCTGCCGGTACTGGGTGCGCCGGTATGTTCAATCCACGCGGCCACATCGGAGTTCCAGATCTCATAAGTGAAACCAGATGTGTGCGTGAGCAGATTGCGTAGAGTCACCGGATTCTGAGGAGCACGCAGAACGGGTCCGGACTCATCAAAGCGATCAATAACTTGTACGTCAGCGAGCCAAGGGATGACGTCACCAGCGGGTTGGTCAAGCGCAAGTAGTCCACGTTCTACCGCCTGCATGCACGCGACGCCGGTAATGGGCTTCGTCATTGACGCGATCTGAAAAACAGTGTCATTGGTCATAGGATCACCGCTGATCTCGGACCTGACTCCATAGGAGCGGATGCTTCGCAACCCCTCGTTGTCAACAACCGCAGCGACAGCTCCAGGAATGACGTTGCCTCGCACAGCAGCACTAATTACGGTGTCGATCGTTTGATCCAAAGTCACTTACCTAGGGCCTCTCGCCATGGACGTGCGTCAATACCTTGGTAACGCACTTCCAGCGCATCAACGAGTTCTGAAGTCCAATAAGGGTGACCTGGCCTGGGTGCTCCGAATAAGGCGAGCTCCTCAGGGGTGCAACTAGCAGCAAACTTCGACCACGGACCCCGATTGGAATTTTGTTGAAAACTGTCGAAACCAATCCAGTCGTGGTGAGCGTGTTTAAACGCGATATTCATCAAAAATCGCGAGCCTTCATGCCTAGTGAGATCCACTCCCCGGTGCCACACATCAGGGCGATACGCGAGATACGAGCCTCGCCGCCCAGTTGCTGCCTGAGGATTCAAGCCCGGAGGAGCATCGCCGAGACTGAGTACTTCAGTCGGACCGACGCCATCTTCTACGTCGGATAGATACAGGAAACCCTCCAGGTTCCACCAGTCCGGTTCAAGTCGGTCCGGGACAATGTTGTGATTGCGGTCTTGATGGAAAGGTTGCTCATAATTAGTGACACCGGTGTATTTTCCCCAGATCCTCGCTTGGTACAACCGGATGTCGTCAGTACCCATGGCACGTTTAGCGAACTCAACGACGCGGGGATGGATCTGAAGTCGATTGAGGCCGTGGGCGTCATACGGGAAAAGGACGTGTCCAAGAAATTGGCGTAAACGAAAATTGGACCCCTCATCACCTTTGTGGCTCATCCCGTGAGATGCGCCTTGGCTCGTAGGCTTGTATCGGCTATCAGTGCTTTCGTTCTCGAAGTAAGCGAGAGCCTCGGGATTTCCGGAGTGATAATCAGCAGGAGTAGGGAAATGTTTCCATAGCTCATTTACCGCTTCGTCGATTTCGGCTGTGGGTACTAAGTCATGTACGACAGTCCACCCTTGCGTACGCCATTCTTCAGCCGCCTTGTCAAGGTCAGTGGTCACCATTTGGGGAGGCTACTCCGCGGAGCCATGGAGGCCGCTCAACGGGCGCCTTGACCATCATGAACACGGATAGTCGCGCCGGTCACGAAGTCAGAGTCTGGCGACACTAAGTAAAGCAACGTGCTGTCGAGCTGAGATGGTTTTCCTATTCGTTTGCGTGGGAATTCTCGCGTGATGTCGCCCATCCGTTCGAGCATGCCATCCATCATTTCGCTTTCAAACGCGCCCGGCGCAATGCAGTTGACATTGACGTCGTAGCGCGCAAACTCAAGAGCCAACATTTCGGTCATACGGACAACAGCGCTCTTGGTGATCGCATACCACGAAGTTCCAATACCGGCGCTGTAGGCCGCCCCAGATGCGATGTTGACTATGCGCCCTGGAAGTTCCGCTTCGATAAGACGGCGCGTTACTTCGCTTGCCAAATGAAAGAGTGAAGTCAGATTTGTAGCGACCATCTCATCAACGAACTTTGGGTCCATTCTCAATGCAAGCTTTGCATCGGGTTTGCCGGCATTATTGACCAATATCTGAATGGGCCCTAGCTCGTCTTGGACTCTTGCGACTGAAGTGAACAAGGCGTCAGTGTCCGTGACGTCAAGGGGGACGGTCAAAACGTTCCCACCTGCGTTTCTCAAACGATCGGCTAACTCTTCAAGTCGATCGACTCGTCGACCGGCGACTGCGACGTTCGCCCCGCATGCCGCGAGCACCTCAGCAAAACGGCGTCCCAAGCCGGAAGTGGTGCCTGTTACCAACGCGGTTTGGCCCGTCAGATCCGTCGAAAAGTTAGGTGCTTCGGTCATCGTTCCCCCTGTTGAGCAAATCTCTGCCGTCCTTTGTCTACGCCGCAAAGTATTGACCGTCTAATCGCGGCACCACGAATTAGGGTGCGCGTTGGTGAGCGAACCTCTAATTCTCGATGCTGGACGCGTAAAACCGGGAACCCGCGCGCTCGTTACAGGTGGCGGGTCCGGCATTGGTCGGGCAATTGCTGACGCCCTTCGTGCTGCTGGAGCGGATGTTTTAGTTTGTGACATCGATGCCTCTACTGGCCCCGACATTGTGAGCGATATCGCAGATGACGACGCAGTTGATCAACTGTTCAAGGCAGTAGACCGGAAATTTGGCGGGTTAGACGTTCTGGTGAACAACGTCGGCGTGGCTGGGCCTGCGGGCCTGGTCGACGAAATCGATGCGGGCGCCTTTGACGAAGTGATTCGAGTAAATGTGGGCGGAACATTTCGAGTGACAGCGCGAGCGGTCCCGTTCTTGCGCGCATCTGGCGAAGGATTGATTGTGAACATTGCGTCGACTGCAGGAATATTCCCGTACCCATACCGGTCACCATATGTGGCGGCAAAGTGGGCGATTGTTGGCCTCGGCCGCAGTTGGGCAATGGAATTAGGCGCAGACAACATTCGAGTGAATGTTGTCTGTCCAGGTTCGGTGGGGGGACCAAGAATGGACCAGGTGATTGAACGAGAGGCGGCCGTCACAGGAGTGAACCCCTCATCTCTTCGCCGAGGTTACGAAGAACAGGTTTCGATGCGCCGCTTCATGGATGCTGCCGATGTCGCGGGCGCTGTCGTCTACATGGCGTCACCTGCTGGTAGGCACGTCTCGGGACAGGTGCTTTCCATTGATGGAGCGACCGAATCGTTGAGAAGTTCCTGAGCAGCCGTCGCCCAGGTGCGGCACACTCGTGTCGTCGCCTTAATCCAGGAGCATCTAGTGAATGTGACCGAAGCTACTCAGCGTCGAGCATCGATACGGTCGTTTTTGCCGGATGCAGTAAGTAATCAACAAATCCGTGAACTCCTAGAAGTTGCGTCACGCGCTCCGTCTGGAGGAAATGTTCAGCCCTGGAAGGTCTACGTTCTGAACGGCGAATCTATGACAAATTTTCGCGCGTTCATATCGGAGCGACGACCTGGTGAATCCGAATATCCGGTTTACCCACCGAATCTGCAAGAGCCGTACCGAACAAGCCGTTACGAATTAGGCGAAGCTATGTACGAAAAACTTGGTATACCGCGAGAGGACAAGCCAGCACGGTTCGCCCACTTAGCTCGCAACTTTGACTTTTTTGGCGCCCCTGCAGCTTTCTTTTGTTTCATTGAAAGAAACATGGGCGCCGCTCAGTGGTCTGATTTAGGGATGTTCCTTCAAAACTTCATGCTGCTCGCTGTCGAGGCTGGCCTAGACACGTGTCCACAAGAAGCATGGGCTAATCATTGGCAGTCCGTGCAAGAGTTTTGCGGCGCACCAGAACAAGAAATGCTTTTTTGTGGGATGGCCATTGGAAAACGCGATGACGCGAAGCCAGTCAATAGCCTTCGAAGTGAACGGATGCCCGTAGACGAATGGTCAACTTGGTTGTGAGGATCAAATTATGAATGACATCTATCAGATGATGAGCACACTTCGCGCGGTGCGTCGTCTTCGTTCCGACCCCATCCCAGACGACGTATTAGACCGCGTTTTGCAAGCCGCAGCTTGGGCTCCTACCGGTGGCAATATGCAGCCGTGGCGTGTGGTGGTAGTCCGAAGCGCCGAACGGAAACAAGCGCTAGCTGATGTTTACCGGCCCGCCTGGTATCGCTACGCGAAGGGTTACGACGCGAGGATCGAGGCACTCCCCTCGGAAGAAGCCGAAAAAGCCCGAAGAAATCGCGTCGCTGGTGATTACCTCGCCGATCACATTCACGAGGCTCCGGTCATTCTGATGTTCGTAGCGGACCCAAAGATGATGGCAATTACTGATGCCAAATTGGATCGAATTTCGATGGTTGGTGGTGGCTCGGTCTACACCGCCATTCAGAACGCGATGTTGGCCGCTCGCACTGAGGGATTGGGTTGTGTGTTGACCACTTTGCACTGCCTAGCCGAAGATGAGGTGAAGGCTGCCCTACATATTCCGGAAGGCTGGGCGACTCTTGGCATGGTGCCCCTTGGCTATCCCATTGGTAAAGGACATGGACCGATCTCTCGTCAACCTGCCTCAATTCTGGCCTATGACGACGTGTTTGGGGCTGTGTGGCGCTAACCGGTGCGGGGCCTCGTGCCCCGTCAGTATTCCTAATCGGATCAGCTTCAAATAGTAAGAAGTCGGACTTACCAGTGCGGGACGGTCGCGCCCTGCCTCTTTTAGTCATGGCGGTAGTGGTCGTCGTCTGGGGAATTGGGCCTCCCATCTCAAAACTCATAACTGCGTCGCCTCTGATTTCGACGTTCATTCGCTTTGGGATTTCATCGCCGATTCTTTTGCTGCTACTAGCAGTTCGAGGTCGCAGGTTGAGTCGGCGCGTCTTTTGGTCCACCGCTTTGCCGGGCCTTTGTTTCGGCTTTAACTTGATTTTTGTGTTTGCTGCAGTTCAGCAAACTGCTATTTCTTTGTTGTCGACGGTGATGGCTATGCAGCCCGCGTTGCTACTAGTGCTCTCGGGCCCGCTTTTCGGAGAACGGGCGTCGATGCGCCAGTTGTTCTTCACTCTTACCGGAGTTGGTGGAGCGGTCCTCGTCGTCCTCGGGGCGGGTGGCGATTTGAGCGCGTCTCTCACAGGCCTGGGTTATGCCGGCCTGTCGTTGGTTTCCTTCACCGCGTATTTTGTACTGACACGGCAAGCCCGCACGGATCACGAGGTTGATCCGATCGAATGGATGGCCGGCATCAATATCTGGTCTTTCGTAGCGACCGTACTACCGGTGCTGCTCATTACCCAACGATCGGATTGGGGGGAATTCGGTGGGAGTGATTGGCTGTGGATTCTGATCGTCGCGTTCATTACCGGTGTCTTCGGGCACGTTTTGATGACATGGGTTCATGGACACTTGGAAGCGGCGCGCTCGTCCCTGTACAACCTTGCGATGCACGTAGTTGCTGTGGGGCTCGCATGGCCCTTGCATGATGAAGCGATCACTGTAACTCAGGCTTTTGGAGGTCTGGCCCTGCTCGGTTCTGTAGCTCTTGTCATTAGTGCGCCTGTTCGGCAAGCGGTTCGATGATTGGAAAAATTCTAAACTCAGTCATCGACTCAAAAAGGTGAACTACTACAGACTCATCTCCTTGGACGCTAAGCTCCCCGCCGCTAATCGCCTCGGCTATTGACCCCACCGCTGCAAGGACTTCAGCCAGAGCGCGACGCGTCAGCGTCACTGTTGCGACAGCATCGTCGGCTTGACGATCAGGCAAATGGTGGACGGCACTGTTGGAGATCCCGAACACGTGAGTTTCGTCGAGATCTGTGAACTTCCAGTTGATGCTCAGGTCCAGACCTTCAAGCAACTCTGAGTCAAGCCGAACCCCCATGGTGTCAAAAAGCTGCTCTGCAGTCATGGCGTGAGCGATTTGCCGACCGCGACCCGCAATGAAGTCTGGTGAACCGGAACGAAGTTCGAGAGCTCCATAAAGGTAGGCATTGCGCCAGGTGCCCGATTCAGACTGGTAACCGAGCTGTTCAAGCGCATCGGCCTGTAGCTCTCGGGCTTCTTGGTTTGACGGATCAGCAAACACAACGTGATTTACGACCTCCGCGACCCATCGGTAATCACCCTCTTCGAAATAGGAGCGCGCTTGGCGTAGAACTGAGTCAGCACCACCCATAAATTCGACGTAAAGGCGACTGCTTTGAATTGGTGGATGAGGATTGAGATTCGCCGGATTCGCGTCATACCAACCGAGATATTTGTTGTACACGGACTTCACGTTGTGGCTAACGGTGCCGTAATACCCCTGAACGTGTGATTCAGTTGAAAAGCAGTCGGGAAGCTTAAGTTTTTCGGCGATCTCGTTGGGCTTCCATCCAAGGTTCGCGAGACGCATCGTTTGATCGTGCATCCATCGGTAAACGTCACGTTGTTTGACGAGAAACTTCTTCAAATCAGTCGTCCCGAAACGAGGCCAATGATGCGTAGCGATCATGATTTCGGACTCGTTGCCCCATAGATCTAAGGCTTCGTTGATGTATTTAGACCAGGCAAGCGCGTCTCGGGTTTGTGCGCCCCGAATCGGATAGAGGTTGTGCATGTTGTGTGTGCAGTTTTCAGCCATACACAACAATCGAAAATCCGGAAACCAGAAGTTCATTTCTGCGGGCGCCTCAGCATCTGGAGTGTTCTGAAAGACAATCCGCACGCCATCTACTTCAAGTTCAGTTCCCGTTCGATCAATGATTTCGGTTGGAGCGATAAGACCTGAGGGACTGAATGGGAATGCTTTTCCCAGCCCGTTGTCGATGTGCCCTCTTGGGCCAGGAGGAAGGAAAATGCCGAATTGGTACATAGCTCTTCGGGCCATTGCCGCTCCGGCGATGACGTTCTCGTTGACGACCTCCTCGAGGAATCCTTCGGGTGCAATGATTCTGACATCTCCTCGAGCGACTTCCTCTGCGCTGGTTACACCTAAGACACCGCCGAAGTGATCGGCATGAGAATGGGTATAAATAATGGCTTTGACGGGTCGTTCACCGAGTTGGTCGTTAGCGAGCTTGAGGCATGCCGAGGCGGTTGCCGCAGTAGTTAATACGTCGACCAAAATCCAGCCGGTACGTCCGGCAATCAGCGTGAGGTTCGAGATGTCGTATCCGCGTACCTGCCAGACTCCGTCCATTACCTCAAATAGCCCATGAATAGCGTTGAGGCGCCCTTGACGCCAGAGTCCAGGGTGGACAGTGTCGGGCGAGTTTTCGTTGTTACGAAGAAAGTCATAACGAGCGCAGTCCCAAACGACATGATCATCAACGGCAACCGTTGCGCCCGGAAGAGTTGCCAACAAACCTTGCTGCGCTCTTTGGAAGTCGGCCTCATCGTCGAAAGAAATCATTGCCGAGGCAGCAGTATTAGCTGCGGCTGTGAGTTCCGAGGCGACTTTCGGGGCGGTCGGCGTATCGGACATTTGGCTCCCTCGTTCAGACTCGCCGAATTTAGCTTGCCTTCGAAGCCGTTGGTGTCAAATGGTAAGTCGCAGGTAGAGACTTAGCTATGCGCTCAGTCATGATCTCTGTTGTTCCGTCGACATAATTAGCAACGCGAGCTGCAGTCAGTCGGTGCCCGATGAGGTGCTCTTCTTTTAGCCCGTTTGCACCCATTGCTTGAGCGCAAGCGGTGAGCGCCGGTTCCGCCATCTCAGTGGCGAATTTTTTAGCATGCGCTGCAGGGAGAATCGCAGACCGACTATCGCCCTGCTCGATCACGGTTACGGCTTGGTGGGTAAGTGCACGCGCTGCTTCGAGTTGATTCGCCACACGTGCTAGCTGCCAAGAAAGACCCTGATGTTCGATGATCGGCCTACCAAAGCTTTCTCTCTGACAGGCATAACCCACTGCCGAACGTAGAGAGGCCTCGACCATCGCGCAGCACATCGAAGCGACGTACGTCCGCGCTTCGTTGATCGTTGCCAACGCAGCGGCAAAACCTTCGCCAGGAACTGCTAGTAGATCTTCCTGGGGTGCAAAATAATCGTTGAGGCGAAATCCGCCTGTGCCAATTGAGTGACTTCCGATCAAATCGTAAGGCTCCAGCCGTTCGAAGCCGTCGCTAGTGCCGTCGATAATAAATGAAGCGATTCCCCGGGCTCGGGCACCATGATCAGTCTGTACGTAAGCGACGATCACGCTTGAGGCAGCTGCATTAGTTATCCAAGCTTTTTCTCCGTTGAGACGCCAACCATCGGCATCGGGCGAAGCAAGAGTGGTGATAGCTGAAAAATCGCTACCCGCTCCGGGTTCAGTGAGGGCAGTCGAGCCCAATCGTCGCCCCGCTAGCAAATCTGGCAGAAAGCGATCTCGTAGCTCTTCCGTTCCATGCCGAGCCAGTCTTGCCGCGACGTTGTGGGTGTTGACCAAACTAAAAGCGTAAGGCATCGAGACCTCTGAGAGAAGATCCAAAACCTTGAGTTTTTGCCCGAAGCTCAATCCAAGACCGCCCAACGCTGGATCTATTTCCATGCCCAGAAGTCCCAAATCGCGTGCGGAACAAAGGGCTTCAACTGGAAAGATCCGATTTTGCTCCCATTCAATGACGAAAGGAGTGATCTCTCTGTCACGAAACTCTCGCACCTGCTCGAGGAGCTCGTGGAAGTGTTCCTCGCGTAACCCCGCAACTTGACTCATACCGTGACCCTAGATCGCTGCGTAAAGTCGTTCATCGTGGAAGACATATTCTCAGCAAATCAATTGGCAGACGTGCTGCTACCGGGAACAGCACAACCACACGACGGCCCGTCAGCGGCTGTTGCTGCCGCGATTCATGATGGTGAACGAGGCGCAGAACTCCTTTTCATTGAAAGGTCCACAATGCAAGGGGACCCGTGGTCCGGGCAGATGGCATTCCCCGGGGGGCGCACCTCGTCGACCGACGTCAACAGCATCGCAACCGCTATTCGAGAAACCAAAGAAGAATTAGGCATCGACCTGTCAAGTGCCAGGAGGCTCGGCCGTTTATCAGACCTCGAAGGCGGGCCACGTGGAACCCATCAACGATTGCGGGTCACGCCGCACCTTTTCTGGGTACCTGGTGACCGTCCAGCCATCACCGCTAACCATGAAGTGGCGAACGCACTCTGGATTCCCGTGGAGCAACTTGTTGATGAGGCCCGGTATATCGAATATCCGTATCCACTACTGGGGTCCGATTTGTGGCCTGGTATCAAGATCGAAGGTGAACGAGTTATATGGGGTCTGACATTGCGCATGCTTGTCGATCTGTTCACGCGTCTAGGGCGACCGCTATCAATCAGGTCATAAACCCATCTCCTTAATAAGCTGTTTGATATGTCAGTCGATTCATTGGGTGTAAGCCTTCACAGTTCTGCGGGCCGCGTGGAGTCCACCGATGTTGACGTGGTAGTCGTCGGGGCCGGGTTTGCAGGCATGTACATGCTCCACCGACTTCGAGAGATGGGTTATTCAGTGCAGGTCTTCGAAGCGGGTACAGACGTGGGAGGGACTTGGTATTGGAACAGGTATCCGGGTGCTCGATGCGACGTGGAGAGCCTCGAGTACAGCTACAGCTTCGATGAGAAACTCCAACAAGATTGGGAGTGGACTGAACGCTATTCGAGCCAACCCGAGATCCTTTCTTACGCGAATCATGTTGCCGATAGGTTCGATCTTCGTCGTGATATCCGCTTTGAAACTCGCGTCGAGTCAGCTGCTTTCGATGAAGACCACAACGCTTGGTTTGTCCGTACTAGTGACGAAGCGCTGACGGTCGGACGGTTCTTTGTTATGGCAACCGGATGTCTTTCCTCGGCAACCACGCCGGATATAGAAGGCAAAGATGAGTTCTCTGGGGCCATGGCCCATACGGGTCGGTGGCCCAAGGAAGGTCTCGATCTGAAAGGTAAGCGCGTCGGTGTTATCGGGACGGGCTCTTCAGGAGTTCAAGCTATCCCTGTCATAGCTGCACAATGTGATGAGCTAATAGTCTTCCAACGCACTCCCCAGTACACGGTGCCAGCAAGAAACGCTGGGTTAGACGATGATCGACAGAATGAAATAAAGAGCCGATACGCGGACTTCCGAGAGGCAAACTTTGCGATGCCCCAGGCCCTAGGGTCCGAGGTTTCGAAATACAACGATTCGATACACGACGTATCAGATGAGGAACGCCGAGAAAGATTGCAAGAGGCGTGGGATCTTGGGGGAACTCTCTTTCTTGCCTCATTCACCGATGTGTTACTAGATGAGTCAGCGAACGTGCATGCTCAAGATTTTGTGCGAGAAAAGATCAGTGAGATTGTGAGCGATCCCGAAACCGCTTCAAAACTCACCCCAGAGCACATCATCGGCTGTAAGCGATTAGTGATCGACACCGACTATTTTGAGACTTTTAACCGACCAAATGTGCGTCTAGTCGACGTGGGAAGTGAACCAATCCAACGAATAACTGAATCGGGATTGTCTACGAAGTCCGAAGATTTCGAGTTCGACGTATTGGTCTTCGCAACCGGTTTTGACGCGATGACGGGTTCGATACTGCGTGTTGATATAACGGGCCGCGAGGGAACGACGATTCAAGAAAAGTGGTCGGCTGGGCCGCGCACTTATCTGGGACTTACCGTGCCAGGTTTCCCCAACATGTTTACGGTGTCCGGACCCGGCAGCCCCTCGGTGCTTACCAACATGATTATTTCGATAGAACAGCACGTCGAATGGATCAGTGATTGCATCTCGTGGCTAGATGAGCACCAATATTCGACCATCGAGGCAAAAACCGAAGCTGAGCGAGCCTGGGTTGATCACGTCAACGCCAAAGCAGATAGAACTCTTTTCCCAAGTTGCAACTCTTGGTATCTCGGGGCCAATGTTCCCGGTAAGACACGTGTGTTTATGCCGCTTCTCGGATTTCCCGGCTACGTCCGCCGCTGCGACCAAGTTGCCGAAAATAATTACGAAGGGTTTGTCCTCCAATGAACAATGTTGAGCTACTGAGCGAGGGTTGGGGTCTTATCGAGGCGCCCCGCGTTGATGATGACAATTGTTTGTACTTTTCTGATGTGCCGAATGGTGGTGTGTACAGGCGCCTTGCGGATGGTGAGATCGAAACCGTGATTCCTAAAAGACGGGGAGTTGGGGGAATGGTCTTTCATAGTGATGGTGGGTTAGTGGTTGGAGGGCGAAATATCCAACACGTCGTCGATGGTGAGATACGAGTACTTTTCGACCCTGGATTCCCCGGTTTCAACGATCTACATACCGATGCCCTGGGGCGCGTGTACGTGGGCTCGCTAAAGATTGACCCCTTTGACGAGAACGCACACAACCCTGGCGGCGAACTGTGGCGTTTGGGTCCAGATCAGATGGCAACCGAAATCTATGACGGCGTAATGCTCACCAACGGGATCGGCTTCTCCCCGGATGGTTCACTTCTCTACCATGCGGATAGCGTCCCTGGGAGGGTGTGGGTATCCGATGTGGATGGAGATGCAGTTACCGGCAAGAGGATCTTTGTCGAAGATCGAGTGAATGCGACAGACGGATTAGCTGTCGACGTCGAAGGTGGTGTTTGGGTAGCGCAACCGAACGGAGGCAAGGTTCAGCGATATAGGCCTGATGGAACGGAAGACACAGCAGTAGCGATCCCAGACCCGATGGTTACGAGCGTTTGCTTCGGGGGCGACGACATGCGGGATTTGTACGTTGTGACCGGAGGTGGAACGCCTCGTGGCGGATGTATCTACCGGACCAGAGTTGATGTGGCAGGAGTGCCGGTCCCCAAAGCGACTATTTGAGACACAACCCCTTGCCGGCGTTCTAGGGTCAAACGCATGCATGACACCCCCTTTTTTTGGTCCCATGGACGTGAAAGCGCTCCACTTCTCTTGTGCATGCATGGGATTGGTTCATGTGCGGACGCATTTTTGTCCCAGTGTGCGTTGGCGGATGACCTTGGCTACCGGCTAGTTGCCTGGGACGCGCCCGGTTATCGACATTCCTCTGACCCTGTTGATGATCCTGGGCTAGACGGATGGGCGGATGCAGCAGCGAATCTGGTTCGGACCCTTGGCTATCAAACCGCAGTTGTTCTTGGTGTGTCGTGGGGCGGTGTAATCGCCACACGTCTCGCCCTTCGCCACCCCGACCTTGTTAGGGCACTTGTGCTTGCTGATTCCAGCGTTGGGTCAGGGACAAACCCTAAACAGGCAGAAGCGATGCGAGGCAGATCTGGAAGTCTTGCCGAGCTTGGTGCCGCCGAGTTTGCACGTCAACGCTCGCCGCTGTTGGTGGCAGAAAGCGCGTCTGCGGAGGTGTTGTCTGACATAGAACAATTTTTCGCTACGTCGGTTCGGATGCCTTCTTACCAGTGGGCTTGCAATTCAATGGCCGATACCGACCATCGTGATTCTTTGGCGTCTCTGAGCGCGCCGACGTTAGTTATTTGCGGCGAAGAGGATCGCGTTACTCCGCCGAAGTTGTCTGCTGAGCTCCACGAAGGAATCCCGAACGCCGTCCTGGCCTCTGTCAAAGCCGCCGGTCATCTGGCGAACCAAGAGCGACCAGCGTCTTTTAACGGCGAAGTTCTAAAATTTATTCAATCACTCGCGTAGTCGAGCGAATTTTGAGTATTAGGCCTAGCGTGGCGGCATTCGGATACCACCGTCGCAACGGATGGTTTCTCCGTTCATGTACGGGTTTGTAATGCATTCCATCACCATGAATGCAAGCTCTTCGCCGTACCCCAGCCGCTTGGGAAACAACACGCTTTGTCCCAGATGCGCTTTGAACTGATCTGACTGCTCGCCCTCACCGTAGATGGGTGTGTCGATGAGGCCCGGGGCGATGGTGTTCACCCGAATTCCTGTCGCGGAAAGATCGCGGGCGATAGGCAACGTCATTCCAACGACGCCACCCTTCGAAGCGGAGTAAGCGGCTTGCCCAATTTGCCCATCGAATGCCGCTGCAGAGGCCATATTGACAATAGATCCCCGCGAGCCATCGGCATCCAAAGGTTCGGTTTGAGCCATAGCTGACGCTGCTTGCGCCAACATGTTGTACGTGCCGATGAGGTTGATCCGCACCACGAACTCGAATTGGCTGAGATCCGCTGGCACGTTGTTGCGGTCGATAGTTCTAGCTGCACGCCCCAATCCGGCGGAGTTAACCAGAGCACGTAGCGGCCCCATTTCAGATGCCGCAGCAACGGTGGCTTGAGCATCTTCAACATTTGAAACATCGCATTTGGTGAAGAGGCCGCCTAATTCCGATGCAACTGCTTGACCTTTGTCTTCTTGCAAGTCGGCAATAACAACTCGAGACCCTGCTTCAGCGAGTTGTCGCGCTGCGGCCTCTCCGATGCCGGATGCGCCCCCGGTAACAATTGAAGAACTGCCATGAAGGTTCATTCTGGGCATTACGAATCGATCCTTTCGATAATCGTCGCGTTAGCCATGCCGCCGCCTTCGCACATGGTTTGTAGTCCGTACCGACCGCCCGTGCGTTCGAGCTCGTTGAGTAACGTCGCCATCAGCTTGGTGCCTGAGCACCCCAGCGGGTGACCTAGAGCAATAGCGCCACCATTTACGTTGGTTTTGCTGAGATCTGTGCCGTGTTCTTTCTGCCAGGCCAATACGACGGAAGCGAACGCTTCGTTGACTTCAAACAAATCAATGTCTTTTACGTCTAGACCTGAACGCGCCATGATTTTCTCCGTCGCGGGAATTGGACCTTTCAGCATGGTCACGGGATCGGCACCAGCTAACGCAAAGCTGTGAAATCTCGCTCGGGCTCGCAAACCCAACTCGGCCGCCTTTTCGGCGCTCATCACTAAAACCGCTGACGCACCGTCGGAGATTTGGCTTGAATTTCCCGCAGTGACCTTGCCGTCCTCGCGGAATGCTGGGTTGAGTTTCGAGAGTGATTCAGCTGTGGTGTCCAGGCGGATGCCCTCGTCAGCGTTCATCATTTCGATTTTGCCGTCAATTTCGACCGGTATTGGAATTATTTCGTTTTCGAAACGCCCTTCCGCTGTGGCGACCGCAGCTCGTCGCTGGCTTTCGGCACCGAAAGTGTCCAGATCCTCGCGAGTTAATCCGTACTCGTCAGCGATCATTTCTGCGCCGATGCCTTGGGGTGGCAGCCCTGTTGCCTCATAACGACTTTGCATAGTTTCGCTGAAGGGAAATCCCATCCCTTTGACCACGCTTGCTCCCATGGGAGTTCTGGTCATTACTTCGACACCTGCTGCGATAACGACGTCATAGGCTCCGGCCATCACCCCTTGTGCAGCAAAGTGCAACGCCTGCTGACTTGACCCGCACTGCCGATCGACGGTGGTGGCAGGGACTGACTCCGGCCAGCCCGCTGCTAGTACGGCGTTTCGGCCGATGTTCAGTGATTGCTCGCCGACCTGCATCACACATCCCATGATGACGTCATCAACGATTGCCGGATCTATACCTGTTCGTTCTTCGATAGCTTTTAGAACGTGGGCTGCTAGATCAACGGCATGCCAGTCTTGGAGCTTGCCGTTACGTTTGCCGCCTGGGGTCCTGACCGCATCGACGATGACTGCTTCTCTCATAGCTCAACTCCTACTCGGGGCAGGTTCGGAATGATGCGCCAAACCTTGTCCGCGAATCGTAGGTCGCAAATGGGTGGGTGAGCGAACTGATGACGCTACCTTGCAACGGTGAACCTCCCAGGATCTAAGACAGTTAGGTCCGCCACGTTTGTTTCGTTGCGAGTTCCGACCTTTCGACTGTTTTGGTGGAGCGGCGTTTTTTCCTACCTTGGTGTCCAAATGCAGTTCCTTCTGCGAGGTCTCCTCGCGTGGGACCTCACTGAACGTGAAAGTGGCCTTGGGGTTGTGTATCTGGCGTTTGGAATAGGACTTTTGATATTTACCCCGATAGGTGGCGTCTTAGCCGACCGTTGGGCGAAACGTACCTTGCTTGTTGTGGGGCAAGGAACGATTGCGGTGGTCGCCACCTTGATGGGAGTGGCGGCCATCTCGGGTAACGCACAGTATTGGATGTTGCTTGTCGCGAGCCTCTCTCAAGGTGCAATGTTTGGCCTGATAGGACCGGCCCGGGTGTCGACGTCAGCAGAGCTCGTTGGGCACGAACATCTAGGGAACGCGATCAGCTTGACGTCAATGTCGATGAGCATGACAAGGATATTTGCCCCGGCGGCCGCAGGAGTTTTGGCCGGCGTCGCGACGGTGGGAATTGGCGGCGCCTATTTGGTGGCAGCGGTGTTCTCTGTTGTTTCAACCATTCTCACTACTCGATTGCCCAAATTAGAGCCCGTGAACCCGTCATCTCGAAACCCGCTTCGAGAGATCTTAGATGGGCTCAGTTACGTTCGAAGTAGACCCGAACTGCGGCGACTCATTGTGACCACCATCGTGGCGATCGCCATCGGATTCAACTACGTGGCGTTTATGCCCGCGCTCGTTGAAGGGCAGATGGGCCTATCGGAAAGTCACGTCGGCTTTTTGACGACTGCTTCGGCCGTAGGCGCCGTTGTAATGACGGCATTTATCGCTTCGCGAGCTGATGGCCCAAATTCTGGTCGCCTGCTGATCTGCTGCGGCCTAGTTTTCGGCATATCAGTCGTTCTTTTCGGTCTAGCGCCGAACTATCTACTGGCGTTGCTCGTAGTCGTAGTCTTGGGCCTCGCCACCAATGGATTTATGGTCCTCACGACTAGCCGATCTATGGCTATTTCCGAGCCCTCCCATCATGGACGAGTTCAATCTCTGATGCAGCTAGCTTTCGCAGGGTTCGGGATTGCCGCAGCCCCTCTGGGTGCGCTGGCAGAGATGGTGGGCCTTCGAGCGACAATTGTTGTCATGGGACTCGTCACTATTGGTGTTGTTGCGACCTATGGTGCTGTTTCATTTAGGTCTCCCGTGATGGATTCGCAGTAAAGCAGCTGACGCCAAACGTCTGTCGTTCGTTGCGTGGAATCGCGTTGCCAACGTGTTCAATGTTCACGGTTGACGAACGGAGTGCTAGTCGCGTGGGAGGGAACGAAATGGCGCTTGGCTACTGCGCTCTTGGTCTCTCGAAAATCCATGCTGCTTATCGTTCAGAGATGATTGTCAGGTCGCTTGTCTCGGCTTAACCCGGTACCAAAATTATGTGGATAATCTAGGGACGGTTGATTGCGCCATAAGGGGGGAACATGCGGATCACTGCAACAGGAGTTGGCGACTACAACCGAATTTCGGTCACGCCAGTGACTGGGTCGATTGGAGCAGAGGTTGAACAGATAGATCTCCGCGACTTCGATGATGAGATAATCGCGGAACTGCATGACGCTTGGATGGAGCACAAGGTGCTCTTTTTTCGCGACCAGGAACTTGATCGCGCGCAACATGTTGCCTACGGCAGGGCCTTTGGTGAACTTGAGGTTCACCCCTTCAGCCCCCAAGCAGATGGGCACCCTGAAATCTTGGTACTTGAGTCAACACCAGAAAAATTCCAGGCAGCAGAAAGTTGGCATAGCGACGTGACATTCAGGGAGTGTCCGCCAAACGGGTCGGTGTTACTTGGCCGAATCTTGCCCGAATGGGGCGGTGACACTGTGTGGGCGAATATGGAAATGGCATACGAACGGTTACCAGACGACACGAAAGAACAAATTCGAGGACGCTATGCCGTCCATTCTTACGTGAAGGCCTTTGGGAGAGTGATGACGGATGAAGAGCGAGCAAAGGCTCTGGAAGAGTTCCCTGACCAAAAGCATCCGATAGTGCGCACCCATCCCGTCACAGGCAAGAAGGGACTGTTTATTAATCGTGTTTTCACCCTCACGATTGACGGAATGACCCCCGAGGAAAGCCGGCCGCTACGTCGTCGCCTCTATGAACAGGCTTCTCTGCCAGAGCTGCAGGTTCGCTTTCGCTGGCGACCTGGAAGCTTGGCTCAGTGGGATAATCGCATCACTCAGCACTACGCGGTGCCAGATCATGGTGGACAAAATCGCCGAATGGAACGCGTGACCCTTGTCGGTGAGCGGCCGTTCTAATTCGCGTCCCAGTTTCGATAACCGATGGAAGAACTGTCAGCTTGTTCTGCTCTCAAAAAGACTGATTGTTAGGGCAGAGTGTTATTCCAAGACCTGAGACGATCACCGTTGTTCGGAGGCGGTACTGGCACACTTTGAAAAGGTGGATGACGTGTCGAACGCCGCGGGCTTCGGAGAACATGAATTAGGCACTGCTGTCGACGAAGCTTGGCTTGACGATCGTGAACTTGAAATCGTTCGAGGGCGAGTGCCAATGGTCTATGTCGAAGCGGTTCCAGTCCGACTCGATGAAGTAGGCCGAGTCACTCACGTGGGTCTGTTACTGCGCGCGATGGCTGATGCAACTATTTCTCGTGCGATTGTCAGTGGACGCGTTTTGTGGGGAGAAACGGTCCGTGAAGCGTTGCAGCGTCATTTAGACAAGGATCTGGGTCCGTCGGCTTTTGCCAGAGTTCCAGCAGCGCCTGCGCCCTTCACCGTCGTTGAATACATGCCAGACCGCGCCCGCACGGGGTATCACGATCCCCGTCAACATGCTGTGAGCCTCGCGTACCTTGTCCCTGTCGAAGGAGAATGCCACCCGAGTCAAGAAGCCCTGGATTTTGTATGGATCTCCAGCGAAGAAGCAGCTGGCTCAGCGGTTTCGGCTGAAATGACCGGAGGGCAAGATCGCATTGTTCGACTTGCCCTCGCCTACGCCGGACAGTTGCCCTGACCGAGACACTAAATGGTTTTAACTGAGGATCCGGATTGGCACTGCTCGTGGACCTCGTACATGCCCGCCGCTATATGTGACTGCTGTCGCGTCAGTTAGCTCAAAGTTCGGGAAGCGCTCCATCCACATCTCTATGGCTATCTCCATTTCTAGCCGTGCCAAATTTGACCCCAGGCATCGGTGGACCCCAAGACCGAACGCGGAATGACGGTTCTCCTCGCGGTCGATTAGAACCTCGTCCGGTCGTTCGAAAAGCTCTGGATCTCGGTTCGCGGAAGGGAACGCAAGAACAGTCCAATCTCCAGCGCTGACAGGACATCCAGCTATGTCAGTGTCGTGTTCGGCTACGCGTGCAATGAAGACCGGGGAATATGCCCGAAGAAATTCCTCCACCGCAGTGGGAAGAAGCGACGGGTCGCTCGCCAGACGATGCCTATCTTGTGGGTGTGTCGCCAAATGAAGAAGACAAAATCCCAGAGCTGACCACGTCGTGTCGATTCCAGCAATCAGCAAAAGAAATAGCGTCCTGGCCATTTCATCGTCGCTGAGCTCCTCGCCGTCCACCCTCTGCTCGAGAAGGTACTGAACCAGATCGCCGTCCCCGGCGACACGACGACGATCGGAAATGAGCCCCAGCATGTAGTCCATCATTCTTGTAGTTGTCTCGCGCGCCAAGGTCGGGTCGGTAGGTCCGAGTTCCAACAGGTCGTGCAGCCACCAGCGAAATTGAGGCGTGTCTTCAAGTGGTACTCCGAGCATTCGCGCGGTGACGTCACCCGGAATCTCCTGAGCGTATTCCGACGCTGCGTCAAACTCGGTTCGCCCATCGAGACCCTCAAGTAAACCGCTGCAGATTTGTCGAATCGTAGGTTCCCAGTCGGCAGTCGCAGCTGGAGTAAAGAAGGGCAATAGCAAGCGGCGACGCTCAGTGTGGTGAGGAGGGTCAATGTTGATCGGGGGGAGGACCAACCCATGACGATCAGTAGGTACCTCACTAATTACGGTTCTGCGGCTGCTAAAGGTGTCGGTGGCGTTGGCTGCGGCCGCCACGTCGTTCGCGCGCGTCAACCAAGTCATCCCCCCGTAGCGATCGCTGTGGGCGACCGGGCATCCCCCCCGAAGCTCCTCATAGATCGGATAGGGATCCGCAATAAAATCAGGATCAAAATGATCGAGATCTGAATGCCAGTCTTTTACTGGTGGGCGTTTAGTCGATTCGCTCATCATCTTTTCCGCAGAGACAGAACAGGGCAGCAACCTCTAGAGCGTAGCGAAATATTGATGGTGGGCTCGGAGTGCCCGCTACTCTTCGCCGATGAAGTTCGCTCCATTTGTTGACTCGTTAGGCGGAGAAGGAGCCGAAGCGTGGGAAATTCTGACTGAGTCTCGCGCGGCGCAAGCGCGAGGCGAGGACGTCATTATTCTCAGCATCGGAGATCCTGATTTTGAGACACCGGCTTTCGTTGTTGATGCGGCGGTCGAAGCGTTGCACCTGGGAGACACTCATTACACAGAGCTGGAAGGGCGCTCATCCCTGCGATCTGCTATCGCCGAAAAGATGTCCCTTACTTCTGGGGTGGAAATCGGGCCCGAACGAGTCACGGTTCTTGCAGGCGCGCAGAACGCTTTTTATTCGACCTGTCGATGTTTGTTTGGTCCAGGAGACGAAGTTGTGGTCTTAGACCCGGCTTATGTCACATACGAAGCCTGTATCGCGTCGACTGGAGCAACCCAAGTTCGTGTTCAGCAGCCTGCGTGTTCAGGTTTTAGGCCCGACATTGATCACCTTGGAGCGTCGATCACTTCAGCGACTCGCGGGATTGTTTTCGCTAACCCTTCAAACCCGACTGGCGTCACATTTACCCGTGATGAGCTAAACGCGATAGCCGATATCGCAATCCGCAACGACTTATGGGTTCTGGTTGACGAGGTATACAACGACTTGGTATTTGACGGCGTCTACCAATCGATAGCAGGGCTGCCCGGAATGCTTGAACGAACGGTCACTGTGAGTAGCGTTTCGAAGTCGTATGCGATGACAGGTTGGCGGTGCGGTTGGGCAGTAGGACCTCCGGCACTGATGCATCACCTTCGGCGCATGACCTTGATCACCTTGTACGGCCTCCCAGGCTTTGTGATGGAGGCAGCAAACGTAGCTATACGCGAAGGCTCTGAAGAGGTTGCGCGGGCGAGAGAGACATATCGGCGTCGACGCGACCTAGTGCTGGAGATCCTTGCCGAAGCCCGAAACCTTCCCACGCTCCTACCAGAAGCAGGCATGTTTCTTATGGCTGATGTGCGGGCTCACAACGACGATGCGAACGTATTCGCATGGAATTTATACCGATCCACAGGAGTGTCAGTGTTGGACGCGGGAGCGTTCGGGGCAGCGGCGCGGGGATGGATCCGAATTTCTTATGGAATTGACGAAGTTCAACTCGCCGAAGCCTGTCGGCGGATTGTCGAATTCACGCAAAAGTGATTTGACACTCAAGTCGATTGACCCGCACAAGTTTTGTCGCCCTTAAGCAGGGTTGTCGCATGGTGCGTCGCGTTTATCGCGCCTGTGGAACATGCATTCTCGATGTTTCACGCGCCAGCCTTCCGATGTTTTGACCACATGGTCGTAGTACGAGCCCGTTCCGACGAGCCCTTTGCCAAGCAACGCCACAATCCGAAAATTCATGGTGACCGTCTCGCCGAGGTCTTCAACATAGATGTTGGTCATCATGTGAGTTTTAGGGTGCTGTGCCTCCACATTCATGAAATGAACGATGTCTTCGATGCCACTGAGGGGACGAAATCCGACACCTGTCAGATCGAAAATTGCATCGTCAGTGAAGATCTGACGTAGACGATCCCAGTTTCTATCGTCGATGGCGTCGCCGTAGCGGCCAGGGAGCTCATGAAGTTCTAAACGGTCGGCAACATCAATGGTCATAGAGCGATGCTAGACCCGTCGCGACCGCGTGTGGTTCGCGTTAACAACCGTAGATGAGGGGAAACACTCGATCATCAGTAATTAGGTCCCCCTCCTCTAAAGTCGTGTCCTCATCTCGGATGATCGGATCCGCCCCAACTTTTGGAGCCCAGACGGCATCGTCGCCAAGCCAACGCCAAGAAATGGCAGCGCGCCGATTGGTTCCATCATTTGGGCCACTTCGATGAAGAGTACGAAAATCGAACAGCAACACATCGCCGGGAAGTACATCGAAGGAAACCACATCGTAGAGATCTGGGTGTTCTTCGAAGGCAGGACATATATCTTCGAATGATTCGATGTATTCGGCAACGCCCTTCCAGAGGGCTCGTTCAACCTCTTTCGGAGGAAGGCCTTCCAAAGCTGGGTATTCGGGCCTAAAGGTGCGATCCCAAAGATGGGACCCGCGAACAAACTCAAGAGCGCTTGATTGTGAATTCGCGTCGGTGAGAGCTAACCAAGTTGAGCAAATTTGGGTACCGTCAACCGCCCAATAGGGTCGATCTTGATGCCAAACGAATTGTTCCTGCGTACCGGGATCTTTAACGAACACGTGATCGTAATACAGGCGAATATTCTTTGAATTAGTGGCTATCGCGGCCATAGCAGCAAGCCTGGAGTTCTCGGCGAAGCGACGAAAATCGGGACGAACGGGATGCAAGTAGCGGTCCTGAAAAAACATTCCGGGAGCGTCACCTGGTGACATATCACCACCGAAACGCCCGGGAGAATCAATTAAACCATCAACCGATTGAAGTATTTCTTCAACCAGAGCACCGTCCACTGCCCGAGGGACGTGGATGACGCCGTCGGCCTTGAATGTCGCAACCTGGTCCTCATCTAAAACGTCCACGTAATCACCTGCGAGTTGAGCCTAGATGTTCTCAATAACGTCATGGTCGGAGAGACTCGACCGGACATCAGTATCTGCCTTAGCGGGGATATCTGGACACCAGATTTGCATGGCTTCTTCCATTGTGCCCTTCACTACTATCGCCACTTCATGAGCGTCACTGCGATTGCATTCGACGACGACACTGTCATGGACTGTTTGCACACCGACCGCGCTATCGAAACGAGATAGTCGCACGTAGAGCAGTCCGTACGCCTCCAACATCACGTCCGCCACACCACCTTGGATAGGAGCGTTTCTGTAGGCATTCGCCATCTGCGATATGCGCGAGGTAAGAGACTTATTCAATAAAAGAACCGCTGCTTCAGACCCCATGTGTTCCTTGACCTGATCGACAATCGTTCGCCTCAAGGGTCGGTTTTCGAGCAATTTTGTGACTTCGGTAGATGACAAAAGTTGGTCATCGTTTTTGAATTTGACGTCGTGTTCCTCGGCGACCAGCCGCCGAACTCGTTCCGGCCCCTCTTTGCTGGATTCAACAATTGTTCGAGCTGCCTGTTCCAAAACACCTTCCGTGTGAAAAGTGAACTGCTGCCGTCGGCCGGATTCGGTGAAGGACTGAAATCCGAAAGCTTCGGTGTTTCGTTTCAGCACTACCGGTGCTTCAAAAGAAAGTGTCCAAGCAATTTCGTCGACCTCCCAGGGCGATCCCAGATGGGCAACTACATCTTCAGCGGTTGGCCAGTTGCGGTGCTGGTCGCGATGCTGGCGGACGGCTCGACGGACAAGAGGCCAGATCTGGTGCAACCGAAGAGTGAGTTGCCAATCGATCTCGTCGTGAGATGAAGCCAAATCTTCAATAAATCGATCTCGGCTAGAGACCCAAGACGCGATTTGTGGGTAAGCGGACAGATACTGTTTAAGGAGGATGTGGCCCTCTTCGGTGGACGTTTCAACGCCAGCTTGAGAAAGGCTTCGAGCCAAGCCAGCGCCTCGTTGACCGTAAACGATCCCGAAATTAATCCGTTTAGCTTTGTCGCGGTATTCGATATGGCTCTCTGGATCCGATACCGCTAAGGCGTCCATGTCAACGTTAAACATGCGCTCAGCGGTCGCACAGTGGATGTCAGCCCCGGCCTCGAAAGCGTCGCGGAGGTTGCGGTCGCCCGCTACTTGGGCGGCGAACCTTAACTCGGCTTGACTCAAGTCTGAATAAACGAAGACTCTTTCGGCTTCGACGGGTCGTATGTACTGCTTCATTTTGGGAGAGAAGTTCTGCGCGTTCGGTCTTCTGCTGGCCAATCTGCCGGTGTTAGTCCCCACGACCTGCAAATACTCCGGATGCATTCGACCTTCGGTGTCGATGTGTTCACGAATCGAATTTCCGTAGGTCGAAAGAACTTTGGTGAGTTCCCGGAACTCTAGAAGCGCTTGGCAGATATCTCCTCCGATGTCAGAGAGAACTGTCGCGGTGAGCGGGTCCGTGGGAAGCAGCAACCTTGGTTTGCCGAAGGTGTTGGAAGACCATGCGAGGACGTTATCTGTGCTCCATTCGTTGAGCGTTGCCTTTGCCTGACGTTCACTTCCGGGATTCCAAGATGGTTCTAGTGTCTCGCCGAACAAGGTGCCCTGCCCGCCTCCAGTGAGTTCGGCTAAGCGTCCAGATACTTGTACTCGCCGCTGATCCATCTCGGTGAGTCTTTGTTCCCAGCGCACCCAATCAAAGGGAAGTCCCACCCGCTCCATGTGGTCCAGAAACGGACGCGCGTGTTGCTCAAGTCGGCAGACTTTTTCTAGTCCAGCGTCAACTAATCGCGACCTTATCTCTTCCGCGACCCACAGTGTCTCTACCGCATCTGCTGCGGCATAGGTCACCTGTTCGACAGTGAGGGGATCACTTTCGGTGTATGAGAGCTGCGTACTTCCTTTACCTTCGACGTGTAGTCCGAGGTACCACTCAGTAGCCCAGGCAAGGCCGTGGTAGAACCCGAACCCTGTCCGTCCTTGATGTAACAAGGCATCCGCGAGTTGGGCGTCCCACCATGTCATGGACTCAAGAGATTCGCCGTTTTGTCGCGCAGGCTCGAAGAGATCTCGATCCAGTACTCGGGCATCGAAGTCGGCGTTCCATGCGTCGGCTTTGACTTCGCTTAATGTGGCGGCGAGAGACAAAGGCTCGATTTCGCGTACATCGAGAACCCAGGCGTGATCTAAGCCGTCCTTGTTTCGCGTGGCGGCAGAGATAACTCTAAGAGCTCCGGGATTGCTGTTTGGACCGCTGAACGCTTCGGGGTTGTAAACCGTCTCTGTGTCTACGGCCCTCATAGTCGACTGTTGAAGCGCGACAGCGAAGTCTTCTAAGCAGGTGTCATCGACGCGAGTGATTGGGACGTCAGCAACTGTTCTTGATGACCGAGGCCGAGGATCGACGGGAATGACCACGCCATGACACTAGATCCGAAAATTAAGCGAATTCAGCAAGTCGTCGCGTTAGCTCTTCGATTTCTGCCGGTTCGAGGTTTGCGAAGCTCATTCGTACCATCGCATCGTCCTCGGCGGTAAAGGCAGTGCCAGGTATTACAAGTACGTCGTGTTCAAGGATCAGTCTTCGGACGACCTCTGAGGTCGTCCGATCGGCACGTGGGTGGCGAACCCACCCGAAATAGGCGCCAGATGCGACAACTTCGAAGCCTCCTGGTTGATCCTGCATCGCCGCCAGGAACCTGTCTTCTAGTTCTCTGATTCGGATAACTTGTTCGGCCCGCCACTCCTGGGCATGAAGCAACCCTGCGAGAGCGGCTTCTTGGCCTATCCGAGGTGCGCTAATCGCCACGCAATCCAAGATCTTGAGCGATTCGGTGATGATGCTCGTGCCCCCAACCACAGCGCCGCATCGATACCCGGGAATGGCGAAATCTTTGG
>Ga0310342_100000003_pt1 | contig 153500 bp, 142 predicted proteins | sample S15DNA20500_MG_FD_206155 | JGI IMG/M metagenome (GOLD analysis project Ga0310342, IMG submission 206155) | Marine microbial communities from station ALOHA, North Pacific Subtropical Gyre - S1503-DNA-20-500_MG | ecosystem: Environmental > Aquatic > Marine > Oceanic | place: Pacific Ocean... | reverse complement strand
ACTCCTGGCGCTTTGTGAGCCGCCCAGCGGGCAGCAGCGCGACCCTGCAGGATGCCGAAACGGTCAATCCCACGTTCACTGCCGACGTCGAAGGCGACTTCGTGATCGAGCTGCTCGTTGGCGACGGAGAGCTGGATAGCGACCCGGATACGGTGACGGTGAACGCCACTAACGCCAACGTGAAGCCGGTAGCGGATGCAGGCGCCGATCAATCGGTCATCGAAGGCGATACCGTGCCTCTGGACGGCTCCGCAAGCAGTGACCCGGATGGGGATACCCTGACGTACGAATGGCGATTCGTCTCCACACCAGGCGGCAGCGCAGCTACGCTTTCTGACGCCACTGCGGTTGCGCCTGACTTCACGGCGGATTTGGAAGGCAACTATGTTCTGGCCCTGGTGGTTAATGATGGCGAGCTGGACAGCGAGGAGGACCGGGTAACCGTCATAGCCTCGGAGGCGAACGCGGCGCCGACCGCCAACGCGGGTAGCGACATCAACGCCATGACCGGCACGGTGGTGACGCTGGACGGCTCCGCCAGCACAGACGCCGATGGGGACTCGCTGAGCTTCGCCTGGGCGTTCGTGTCACGACCTGACGGCAGCGCTGCATCGCTGGCCAACGTCACCACCGACAGCCCCTCGTTTACCCCCGATCTGGACGGCACCTATGTGTTGGAACTGGCGGTAGACGACGGCGAGCTGGAGGACACCGACCGGGTCCAAGTGACCTCGGAAACCGCCAATAGCGCTCCGGTTGCCGACGCGGGGGCGGATGCCACGGTCTACACCGGCAACCGCGTTGAGCTCGACGGCAGCGGCAGCTCCGACGCCGATGGCGACACCCTTACCTACGCCTGGTCAATGAGCAGCCTGCCCGACGGCAGCGGGGTGTCATTACGCGATGCCGCCACGGCGCGCCCCTCCTTCACACCCGATGTGGCCGGGGATTACGTGGCCAAGCTGATCGTGAATGACGGAAAGGCCAGCAGCGAGGAAGACACCGTCCGTATCACCGCTTCGGAACCGGCCTTGGCCATGGAGCAATACGACGAAGGCGATGCGTTCGACCCTGCCTCCTGGAGGAACGTGGGCCTGCCGTACACCAGTAATAGTTCCATCGACCGGGCCTGTACCGGCACCTGCGGCACCATCGAGCTCGCCCGGTTCCGGCTGGAAGCCCAAGGCCAGAGCTATAGCCTCAGGAATGTCCAGGTGACAAGAGTCGACGGCGGGCCTCTGCCGGCCGGCCTGAACGCTCGCTTCTCCGGGATCAGCAGTGGGCAAACCATCGAGGCCGATGAAATGTTGTCGTTCAGCCTGCTGGTGGAGCACGTCGATGCGTCCGTGCAGGTCGAGTTCGCCTTCCGGGTGGATGAGACCAGCGACGCCTTCAGTAGCAGCTATAACCTCAACCTCCGATAACGCTCGCCATGGCTCCTTGTCCTAGGACAAGGAGCCGGGCATGCGCATCAATTCAACCATCAAAGGAACCCCCATGACGGATGAAAACAGGTCTGCCGATACCGAGGGCGACAGCCAGGCGCTCAGCACTGAAAAACAGGACGAAAGGGATCAGCAGGAAATCCGCGACTTTATCCAGCGGGAGATCAAGCGGATTCGAAGCTATACGCCAAAGGTGGGCGTCTTCGGCGTGACGGGAACGGGCAAGTCCAGCCTCTGCAATGCGCTCTTTGGGCGCGAGATTGCCCCTGTCAGTGACGTGGCCGCCGGCACGCGCGATCTCCAGGAGGTTTTGCTCACGGATGATGAAGGGGGCGGCCTGATCCTGGTAGACGTCCCTGGCGTTGGCGAGAACCGGGAACGCGACGAGGAATACCTGGAACTGTACCGGCGCCTGGTGCCGGAGCTGGATCTCGTGCTCTGGGCGATCAAAGCCGATGACCGCGCCTATGCGTCAGCCGTACAGGCGTACCAGACCGCCGTGAAGCCCCATGAGGCCGCATGTCCCGTGGTCTTCGCCGTTACCCAGGCGGACAAGATCGAACCCTGCCGCGAATGGGACGAACGACGCCGGCAGCCAGGCGGTCGCCAGAAAGCCAACCTGGAGGAAAAGAGGCAGCACATCGTCCGGGAGTTCGGCCTTCAGGGCAATCATGTCGTCGCGGTGTCGGCGGAGGAGGGCTACAACATGGATCTGCTGATCAGCGCCATTGTCTCCGCACTACCGAATGATAAAAAGGCGTCTTTGGTCCGTGAAGCCAAAGAGGAGAATGTGACGATAGAGGCTATCGCGGAATCGGAGATCGGAATCCTCGACTATCTGTCTCAACAGATGAATAAGGTGCTCTTTCACGCAAAGGAATTCTTGATTGAGTTTGCTACTGAAGCGGCCAAACGGTACGGCTCGCATGTCTCTAAGCTGATCATTGCCTGGTTGGCTAAGAAGCGCGGCTAGGCGCTTGCGACTCGCTGCCTTCCTGGTCGGACCTAGGTTCGGGGGAGTGGGGCTCTATCAGGCCCCGCCTCCGGCCATTTGGAGGCCGCTATCCACATCTCGCTCTTGAATACGGGACTCGACCCAATCCTGGATTTCCTCTGACACCCAGCCCACCGACCGCGCCCCGAGCGGGACCGGCCGGGGGAAGCTACCCTCGCTCATCCGGCTATAGATGGATGACCTGGCCAGGCCCGTGGTCTGGATGACTTCGGTTAAACGCATGATTCTCATGAGATGGCTCCTTCTGCTCATGAGATGGGCCATCGCTGTAAATCTTCATTGGTCTCTAATGCCTGCTGGAGCCGAAAGTCTTGAACCCCATTCCGTACTCTTTGGTATCTGCCTTCGAGAAGTAGCTTACCCTTTTGAAAAGCTCCAGAAACTGCCAAACATAGCCATCACTGTTTACATCAATGTGGTACACGCAGTTGTTCGGAAAATGGATAAGCCCTGAGCTTTGCTCCCAAGAGCAGCGCATCGCCGCCGACCAAGCACCTCTTATCCTTGATGCCATATTTACGTCCCTGTTCACTCCCAAACAGCCCGCGCGGATAAACGACCCAACGTGATAGTACGCATCTCCGTTAAGTAAGATGCAGCAATGGTAATGACGATGGTGGGAAGTGCTACGCTCTCGAACCCAGACGTAGCGGAAGTCCGAATCGTGCACCCTCTTTCCTTCACGACGCTTGCACCTTTGATCGGCCTCTATTCTTCCTGCTAGACCTTCAAAGAACCTGGATATGACGCCCGAGTCTGGCTCAGGACGATGAACAGGTAGCCGCATATCAAATCGAATAGCGACTGTCCGAAAGTGGGATGTGACCGCACGCTGGAGTGTTAGCAGTGTCTGCGACAGATAGGATTCAATGTAAGGTGCATGCTTTGGATTGAGCGGCAGCCCGTTCCACTCGTCGCCATGGATCAAGATTAATTGGGGGTTCTGCGGATGCCTACGGCGCATCTCTTTCTCCTGTTATTAGGGACACAGGAAGAGACGCAGCTCTACATATTTACTTAGTTTGAGAAGTCGGAGCTGTAGTCTTGTCGAGGCGATGTTGTGGTCAGCACATCTCACGTGTTAGGGGGGGGGGCTGCCGTAAGGGCTACCTATATATCTAATACCGACACTCGAAAATAACTCTTTGCGCACCCGCATCAGGTGCCATCTGGGCTTGCGCCGGCGAGCTCTTATTAATTCCGTCGGAAAAAGTTCATTTTTCCTCTCCGGATCCTTGCAACCCAGTCCGTCCAACCGGTTCCACGAGTAGGCCGGCCTCGTACAGCTGGCTAGACGATTGAGGGATCCTCTGAGATCGGCCAAATCGACGACCAACTGTCCACTCGCCCTTGAAAGTCCCCTGCCCGCTGGTCGAGTTGTACCTCGCAGCGACAACAGGGAGCATCAAGCGATCATCGACAAGCCTCGGCGGCAGTAGGCAAAAAGTAGCATTTGGTGGGATAGCAGCAGAAAGCACAGCCAGTGATCGGCTTATCTCTTCGGCCTTAATCCAGGCCACTCGATATATCCACCCCGACAAGTACCTCAACGACCGAGAAACCGGCTTGGTTCCATTCCGGGTCGAACGAGGCCCCAGGTGATCTGTAATGGCCCCCAAAATAGCTGGGTCATCGACTGGGCCACTATTTCTACCGAGGTGAAACCAGTATTTGGATAAGATCAACCCAGACACATGGTCCAAGACAGCCTGGAGGTATCCCGACACTCTATCCAAGCCAGCTTCCCGAACATCTTCAAGTGCCGCGTCTTCGGTATCTACTTCTATGGCTCGCCCGCGAAGGCTATGCCCAATGACTATATAACGCTTATCTTCATCATCCTCACGATCGTCGGCGTCGGCGTCGGCGTCGGCGTCGGCGTCGGCGTCGGCGTCAAGAGCACGAAACCACTGACGAACCTCAGATTCTAGGCCGTCCCGAGCCCCATGGAGCTCCATGACGAAGCCGCGACCTCCCCACTTTTCATCAAACGCCGGATGAGCCAGATTTAAGTAGTAGATACTAGGGCACTTACCTAGCATCTCCTTGCCCGACACGCCTGGCACAATGTTTCTCAGATAACCCAATCGCCACAGCTTAGCCAGATTACGCCGCGCACGCTGGGCAGGCATTCCCGACGTCCTAGCGATCCAGGCACTAGACCTATGCCATATCACCCCGCAGGCATCTGCCTCGGCGAGCAAGACGAGAAGAACCATCCTGTTTGCGATAGTGAGATTCTCTGAGTCCGGGGGACCGATCCCACCGAGCCGCTCCGTCCTCCGCCAGGAATGAACTGAGCCCCGCAGCACGGGGCTACTCAAAAGCACCTTAATTAATTGCTCGTGACCCACATTGCTCGGCCCCCTATAAGAGGCCAGATCAGCGGCGCACGAATTCGTTAAACGGTACTCCCTGGGCTTCTTACCCAGCTCCTTGCTGGTCGATCGTCTATCGAGAATTCCTTTCTGCGACAGCTGCCGGATAGCTCGGCCAGCAACTTTATCGCTTACGTTCAGCTCTTGAGCTAGTGCCTTAACCTTCGCACCGACCGGCTTAGCGACACCATACCGATGGAGGAACGCCATTAGAAAATACCGGGTCGGCGCCGGCACATCCTCCGACAGGGAAAACAGAAGCACGCTGATCACGGCGTTGGACAGATTCATTGGGCGCACTATTGACTACCATTTAACCTAGTATCTATTTAAGGTATTAATTACGTCAATATTTACGGTAAGATTTATTGACCTTCGCTTTCGGACAACAGCTGGCGCCCATGAGAAAACCGATACCACCCGATGAATGGCTTAGCGAGAATGATGATCGAATCCTTTGGGCCATCCATCACCTAAGCGACAAATGGGGCATGGTGCCTTACCCCCAAGACAGGTCTGCCGTTCTAAAAGTGCTCGAAGACATCTGGCGCAGCGACCACGGCGTAGATAAGTTTGCTCGGATAAAGAGGGCCTGGAATGGCCATTGCTTCAGGCAGAAAAACGACAAGAAAACCTTCAGCTACGTGCTGTCCGTCGACGTGGCTGGGCGACTTAAACGACAGGCGCGGACATTCAAGATGCCTCAAAGTCGCTATCTGACCTCGCTAATCCAAGGGGACGGCGCTCATCTCGCCAGGCTAAAAGAGGAATATGCGAAGAAGGCGATTAGATCGAAGCATCGAAGCGCGTCCGATAAGGAAGAAAATCGCCTTTTGTCGCGATTGCGCTTCGAAAATGAGCATAAATCGGCACTTATCGATCGATACGAAGAGGTAATCAAGCAGCTAGTAAGGGAAAAACTGTTAAGCGATGAGCTACATTCGCGCGGACTTGGAGACAAAGCTGAACTGGATGACGAGAAGAAGCTGGCGCTATGGGCGAAAGCAGAAGAGCAGGCTTCCGAACACCTGGAAAGCGCACACCAGCAAGCCATGAACCCAACCGACCAAGCTCTGATCGACTCCCCTCAAAGGCCTTAGTAGTCAGTGATCGCGTCCCATAGCCCAAGACTTGGTGGGCAAACTGGTGGGCAAAAGGCGATCGCCATCAATAAAGCCCACCTTAACCGTATGATTTATATGTATTTTATCTATTTCCGCGATAAGCAGATCCAGAATATCGAATAGACCCACACCAAGCCCCGCCTCGCGCCGCCCCTGCGACATAATGCCGCATTCCGGGGCGGCGGCCCCCTCTATACACTCCCTCGCCCACGGCATCAGGCCGCATCTTTCGTATTCAGCAATCGTTTTCCGGGGGCGGGAACCACCATGAATCCATGCAAGCATAAGCCACTGATCGTCTGTCTCGGCGTCCTGTCACCGCTCGCTGTCTTCGCCGCGGACGCCGACGTTCATCCGCTGGCGCCCGTTACCGTTGAGGGCCAGGAAGAGGGTTCGGCGGAGAAGACCCGGCGCGAGCTTGTGCAAGAGCAGGCGTTGACACCCGGCGGCGTCAGCCTGGTGGACGCCGAGGATCTGTCCGAGCGCAACGTGGTGAGCATCGGCGACATGCTGCGTTATGTGCCGGGTGTGTGGACGGCCAACGGCTCCACCGGTGACTCCACGTTTTACTCCAGCCGGGGCTCGAACCTGGACGCGGTGAATTACGACGGCAACGGCATCAAACTGATGGTGGATGGCCTGCCGGTGACCGCCGCCGACGGCAACAATCACAACAGCTTTATCGACCCGCTCAGCGCCCGCTACGCGGTAGTGGCACGAGGCGCCAACGCGCTCACCTACGGCGCCAGCACGCTGGGCGGCGCGATCAATTTCATCAGCCCCACCGCGCGCACCACCGACAATCAGGTGGCGCTCACCGGCGGCAGCCACGGCACCGTGCAAAGCCGGGTCACCGGCGGCGCGGTGTCCGGTGATTTCGATGCCCTGGTCACCGCGGAACAACGCAGCTATGACGGCTACCGCGATCACCAGGAACAGCAACGAGGCAGCTTTTACGCCAATACCGGCTGGCAAATCAGTGACAGCGTGGAAAACCGGTTCTACCTGAGCTACGTAGACAACGACCAGGAGCTGCCCGGCGCCCTGACGCGGGACCAGTTCGAGGACGATCCCTACCAGGCCAACCCCGAAAACGTGAGCGGCAACTTCCTTTACAACGTGGAGACCTGGCGCGCGGCCAACCGCACCGAATGGACCCTGAACGACCACAGCAGCCTGGTGGTGGGCTTTTCCTTCGAGGATCAGTCGCTGTACCACCCGATCGTGGCGTCGCCGTTTTTCAGCCTGCTGATCGACAACGACCAGACCATTTTCGGAAGCACCATGCGTTACAACACCCTGCTGGGCAACCACGACCTGCTGGTGGGGCTGAATTACGGCGACACCCGGGTTAAAGGCGGTAATTATTCCCACACCGCCGGCCTCCGCGAAGACTTGAACACCAAGGTGGACAATCAGGCGGAGAATCTTGAGTTGTTCGTCATGGACCGCTGGTATTTCGCCGACCGCTGGACGCTGGTGTACGGCGCCCAGGCGGTGGCCGGCCGCCGTGAAGTACGCAACGTGGACACGGCCAGCGGCGCGGAACGCAACCCGGAAGGGGACTATGAGGCCATTAACCCGCGCGTGGGCCTGATCTACATGCTCACCAACCGGAGTGAACTGTTCACCAACGTCAGCAAACTGTATGAAGCGCCAACGCTGTACGAACTGGAGGACGACACCCGCGGCAACGAACAAACCCTGGATGCCATGCAAGGCGTGGTCGCCGAAGTGGGCACCCGCGGTGCCGCGGCGCTGGGCCGCGCCAGCGATTGGAACTGGGAGTTGGCGGTGTATTACGCCCGGATCGAGGACGAAATTCTCTCCATCGACGACCCCGCCGCGCCCGGCACCAGCCTGGCCACCAACGTGGAAAACACCGTCCACGCCGGGGTGGAAGCCCGGCTCGGCGCCAGCTTCGCCCTGGCGGGCGGCCACCGCATCGAACCGCTGCTGAGCCTGACCTACAACCACTTCCGGTTCGACAATGATCCCGTGTACGGCGACAACCGGTTACCGGTGGCACCGGACTTTTTCGTCAAAGGCGAGATTCTGTACCGCCACGCCAACGGCTTCTTCGCCGGGCCGACCTTCGACATCGTCGACGACCGCTACGCCGATTTCGCCAACAGCTATGAGGTGGACGGCTACGAACTACTGGGGTTGCGCGCGGGCCTCACCCGCGACACCTGGGAAGTCTACCTGGAAGGCCGCAACCTCACCGACGAAGCCTATGTGACCAACCTCAGCGTGCGGGATCAGGCGCCGGACGATGCCGCCCTGTTGCAGGCCGGGGAACCGCGTTCCGTCTACGCGGGCGTGACCTTCACTTTCTAAGCGGGCTGAAACCCGGCGGACAGACACACCATGAACAGACCCGCATCCGACACCAGGCCGCCACGCGGCGGCCTCTATGCCGCCGTATGGCGCTGGCACTTTTACAGCGGCGTGCTGGTGGTGCCCTTCCTGTTAATGCTGGCCGTTAGCGGCTTGCTGATGTTGCTCAGCAAACCCCTGGACGATGCCCTCAATCGCTCGCTGCTAACGGTGAACGCCGGCGGCAACGCCTTACCGGCTTCGGTTCTGCTGGAGCGGGTACGGGCGACCTACCCCCAGGCGTCGGTGCGGCTCTATCTGGCCCCCGAAAACGACACCGCCACGGCGCGTTTTTCGTTGCAACCGGAAGGTATGTCGGGCCACGGCGGTCACAACGCGCCCAGCACCCTGGTCTACATGGACCCTTACACGGGCCGCATTCTCGGTGACCGGGATCCGGCCGCCAGCCTCTACAACCGGCTGAAACAGTTCCATGGCGCGCTGTTCCTCGGTGACCCGGGCGACGCGCTGATCGAAACCGCCGCCGGCCTGGCCGTGCTGATGATCGTGACGGGCCTGTATCTGGCCTGGCCAAGGAGCCGAAGAGCGTCGCCACGCACCGCCGGACGCGAGCGCTGGCGACGCCTGCATCTGAGCCTGGGCTGGGTGATCGCGCTGCCGTTGCTGTTCTTCCTGATTTCCGGCCTGGCCTGGACCAACGTCTGGGGCGGCAAGCTGGTGCAACCCTGGGGGTCGCTGCCCGGCACCCGGTTCGAAGCCCCTCAAACGCCGGCGCCCGACCATGCCGCCATGAACGAGCAGGGCGTGCACCGGGTGCCCTGGGCACTGGAAAAAACACCGCTGCCCCGCTCACGGGCAGGCCACGAGCACATCGGTCTGGACGACGTGACGGCGATAGCCAACGCGCAGGGCTTCGATGCGTACCGCGTGCACTTCCCCCAGGGCGAGGGAGCGGTATGGACGGTGTCCGCCACCACCATCGCCGGCGATCTGACCAATCCGGCCGACGAGCGCATTCTGCATCTGGACCGGACCAGCGGGGAAACCCTTCAGGACATCCGCTTCGCCGACTACCCGGCCATGGGCAAAGCCATGTCCGCGTCGATCCCTTTTCACCAGGGCGACCTGGGATGGTGGAACTGGCTGTTGAATCTGATTCTGGTATCGCTGGTCACCGCGCTGATCGTCACCGGCGCGCTGCTTTGGTGGAAGCGCCGGCCGCGCTGGAGTGCGCCCAGGTCCGAACCCGCCTTGAGCCGGAGCGTGGCGGTGCTGATGGGGCTGGTGGCGCTGTGCTTCCCCCTCTCGGCGCTGGCGCTGCTGGCGATCGCGCTGTTCGATGCCGCCTGGGCGTCACGACGCGCCTAGGCCGGTAACCGCCGGAACGCCCACATCCCCACCAGTAAACCGACCACGAACAACGCCGGTTCCCACAGGCCCATCGCCAACGCGGCGACACCGGGGCCGGGGCAATAGCCGGCCAGCCCCCAACCGATGCCGAACAGAACGGCCCCGGCGATCAGGCGGGCATCGATATCGCTGCGCGTGGGCAGGTGGAAGCGGCCCTCGAACAACGGCCGGTCCTGCTTGAGGATGAAGCGGAAGCTGATCAAGGTGACCAGCACCGCGCCGCCCATGACGAACGCCAGGGTCGGGTCCCAGGTACCGGCGATATCGAGAAAGTTGAGCACCTTGGCCGGGTTGGTCATTTGCGAGATGGCCAGGCCCAGGCCGAACAAGAGGCCGGCGATCAACGCCGCGAGGTGCTTCTTCATACGACCCCCAACCCATGGCGGATGACGAACACGGTGAGAACGCCGGCGGCCATGAAGGTGACCACCGAGGCCAGGGAGCGCGGCGACAAACGGCCCAGGCCGCACACCCCGTGGCCACTGGTACAGCCACTGCCCAGCCGGGTACCGAAACCGACCAGCAGACCCGCCACCGGGAACACCGGCCAGGGCAAGTCCGTGTCGAACGCGCGACTGCCGGGCACCAGCCAGAACGCCAGAGCGGCGCCGCCCAGCAAACCGGCCAGAAACAGCCAGCGCCAGGCCTTGTCTTCGCCGGGCTCCACCGAGGCCCCGGCGACGATACCGCTGATGCCGGCGATGCGGCCGTTGAGCCAAAGCAGCAGCGAGGCGCTGGCGCCGATCAGTAAACCGCCGATCAGTCCCGTCCACGGAGTAAAGTTAACGATTGTCATACCGGTGGCTCCTGGTCCTGCGCGGTCTGGGAAAATCCCTCCGGGTGGTTCAACGGCACTTTGATATAGCGCCGGCCATTATCCTCGGCGGGCGGCGTATGACCGGCACGCACGTTGATCTGCACCGCTGGAATGATCAGCGTGGGCAGGCCCAGGGTGGCGTCGCGTTCGGTACGCAGCGTGACGAAATCATCCTCGGAGCGGCCGCCACCGACATGAATATTGTCCCGCTTCTGATCGCCCACGGTGGTCTCGTGGCGATAGTCGCGCCCACCGGGGCGGTAGTCGTGCAGCACGAACAGGCGGGTTTCGTCGGGCAGCTCGAACAACCGTTGGATCGACTGATACAGGGTATGGGCGCTGCCGCCGGGGAAGTCGCAGCGGGCGGTGCCGCCGTCGGGCATGAACAGGGTGTCGCCGACGAAGATAGCGTCGCCGATCTGATAGGTCAGGTGGTCCGAGGTGTGCCCGGGGGTGGGGATGGCGCGGGCCTCAATGTTGCCGACCCGGAAGCCCTCGAAATCCTCGAACAGGTGTTCGAAGGGCGAGCCGTCCGCCTGGAAGCCCCGTTCGAAGCCATAGACGTCCTTGAAGTGCTTCTGTACCTGGCGGATGCCGACGCCGATACCGGTGGTGCCGCCCAATTGCCGGTGCACATGGGCGCCGCCTGCCAGGTGGTCGGCGTGGGCGTGGGTTTCCAGCACCCATTCCACCTCAAGCGCCTGCTCGCGGACGAAGTCGATCAGCGCGTCGGCGGTCTCCGTGCTCAGGTTGCCGGACGCGGCGTCGTAGTCGAGCACCGAATCAATCACCGCGGCGCGGCGGGTATCCGGATCCCAGACCACATAGGAGAAGGTGGAGGTGGGCTCGTGGAGAAAGGAACGAACCTGGGGGTGTTGCGCGGCGGCCATGAAAACCTCCTGGGTGACATCCGTTTTATTCTTTATAGTCCGCGCCCTTTTATTAGTCAAACCTAATATAGATAAATTTACATTAAATGGTTCTAATGCTATTTTGTCGTCGAATCATTGAAGCGATGCCATGACCGACACACGCCGTAAAAACAGCCCCGAAAAGCCCGACGAAGAGATGGCCGAGCACGCCGCCGACGCCGCCCGCCTGCTCAAGTCGTTGTCCCACGAAAAGCGGCTGCTGATTCTGTGCATGCTGGTGGAGGGGGAAATGACGGTGGGTGAGATCAACGCCCGGGTGGAGGCAAGCCAGTCGGTGGTCTCTCAGCACCTGGCGGTACTGCGCCGCGACGATCTGGTACAGACCCGCCGCGACGCCCAGACGATCTATTATTCCCTGCGAGGCACCCGCGCAACCCGCATTATCGAGGTGCTGCACGACCTGTTCTGCGACCGCTGAAACTCCTCGAGATCGTACGCCAAACACCGAAACCCAGGCCCAACAGAAAGGCCGGCGGGGGTATCGATCCACCCCCGGACCCAGCAACCGGCGCGGAGCCGCCGTTGTTTATCGCGGGGGCACCTTCGTTGGTGTCCTCTTCAGGGGGAACATTAGGGAGGGGGTCGAAGGGATCTTCATCCGGCACCACCGGTGCTACCGGCGGCGCGAACCCCGCCGCCAGGAACACATCATCCAGCTGGAGCCAGGCATCATCACCGCCAGGCTGCAATCCGGCAAAGACACGTATAACATTATGGTCACCCGTATTAAACGGTAATTGATATAGCGCATAGTCCGCGCTTGCACTTATCGGCGTATCCACCAGCGTAGTCCCGTCCATTCCACGAACCCCCAGAAGAGTCAGCTTGGATCCGGATGTTCTTATCCAGGCGGACAGGTGGTAATCGGTTTTCTTGGCGACGGAGATCTCCTGGTACAGCTCGTTCCATTCGGTGTTGCTGTTGCGGACCCACCCATTGCTCACGCCCTGGTGTTCTAGCTCCAGCCCTCGATCCAGGCCACACTGACCCAGGCACTGCCAACCATTATTATCGGCATTTCCCAGAACGCCTTCCGTCTCGAAGTCACCGTTCACCAACCTATTGCTAGGCTCCGGCGGATTATCGAACACACGCATTAGCTTCGGTAATTCTTGCCGAAAACTACGAACCCAGTAACCCGCCGAATGCATACCGTCACCATAGGGGTTGAAATCATGGTCTATCCCCAGTTCGTTAAGCCGATCATGCATGGCAAAGTTCATTCGGTGTACTTCGGCTTCCTGGATCCAACCCATGAACAGATTGACAGGGTTGTACTCGTTCTGATTGTCAAGAACACCCCGGTTTCCGTTACCGAAGTAGAAGGAGAGATGCATGCCGGCCAGATTATGCGCCAGGTTGAGGGGGTTATGCGCCTGACGGGCCCTGGTATCGAGGGGCCAGAGCCCGAAGATGGAGTAAGGCATTCTTGCGTCTATAACTGGTGACACACCGATCCAATTGGAAATTAACTCCCTGCTGGTATCGACCGCACCGGAGAATGCGGCGACCGCGATGAACTGATCAGGATGTCTCGCTGCGTAACTCATCGCGCCATAGCCTCCCATCGAAAGGCCAACTACTGCGCGCCCCTCGCGGCGGGCGTCGGTTGTAAAGGTACTATCTACCCAGGGCACAAGCTCTTCAAAGAAAAAAGTCTCCCACTTCGGGGTGCCGTCTATACCAGGGACGGCCGCATCAGCATACCAGCTCCCTTTTCCCATCGACGGCTGGACGATGATTACGTCACGGTCGCCAACAATTTCCTGCACCCCCCATACCGTCCAGTCTTCATGGGTTCCGCCACCACCATGGAGCAGGTAAATAACCGGATACTCTGAAACAGTATCGGAATATCCGGTAGGCAACATCACCCTTACAGTGGTTGCATCCACAAGGTTATCGGAGACGATATCGAAGTCTATAATTTGTTGGTTTACCCGCTCGCCATCAGACACCTGAAAGGAGTAAAGTGGCGTACAAAAGAAAAGAAAAATAATAACCAAAAAATGGGGTGATCTGATCATCATGGCGCCTCGCAATTGTTGAAAATATGCGTAACGCCAAATCATCACATTGTTGGAAGGATCAAATCCGGACAGCCAGGGTTACCGAGCCCGCCTATGCCTTCAATAAGCGCTGATAGAAGGCCTGTAAGGTCTTTTCAGTGCCCGGTTCCAATTCGATACCCGCATTAATCAATAGCCCAGCGACCATTACATAATGGCCGACAAGCATAATCATTTCGATTACTTGCCTCTTGTTATACTTCTGGTTCAGCGCAAGCCAGTCGTCTTCATCAATAGGGCGCTGCTGGCACAGCTGATCGCACACCTTCACCAGCAATCGATCATCCTGGTTCAGGATGTCATCGGACGGTTTCGTGATCTCGATGATTTCATTATCGCTAACACCAACCTTCAGCGCCATTTCCACATGTTGACCCCACTCATAGCGACTTCTGCAGTGCCAAGCCACACGCAGGATCGCTTTCTCTCTGTCCGTGGCGGGGAGGCGACCGAAAGGCATCATCTGGGAGGCGAAAATCAGCCATGGCCAGAAAAGCCGACCGTTGATGCCCATCACCGGAAATATATGCGGCAGCTCCGCCCGGCCAAAAAGTCGAGCCACGCCCGACAGGCTGCGCAGCAATAGAGCCCGCTGCCGCCGCGGCGGGGCGGGAATGCGAACGTAATCAGGGTGCGCCCAGCCGCGCTCGGGTCGTAATATATCTGCATCTCTCATAGGTTGTGATCTCCTCGCTGGCGATATTCTCCAGGTGTTAAACCAGTCCGCTTCTTGAACCATCGGATAAGGGATTGCCTTGACTGAAAGCCCAACTGAAAGGCTGTTACCTCCAGTGTCTGGCGGCTATCCAATATCAAGTCAGGCGCCCTCTCCATGCGGATTTCATCGATTAGACTCCGGAATTTAACGTTATGGACGTCCAGTCTTCGATGCAGAGTACGGCCGCTGATGCCCAACTGCTCCGCCACGTCCTCCAAACTAGGGGGACTGTCGGCAAACATGGCACGTGCAAGGCGCATGACGGTTTCCGGTAACGTCGTGTTTTGTTGCCGCTGTCGCATTAGAACATCGGCGTGTTGCGCCAGCGTGGTCTTAATGCCGGGGTCACCGTGGCTAAGCGGCCGGTCCATTAATGTCCGGTCAAAACAGATGCCCGCTTGTGGCTGATCAAAATAAATCGGGCTTTGGAAAAGTTGTTGAAGACGTGATCGCGCCTCTTTCGTTTCCGGTGGTGGGTGAGAAAAGCTGACCTCAAGGGGAACCACGGGGGTCGGTTGCAAAAGGGTGCGGGCAAGCACCGTAAAGCTACCCAGGACATAATCGTAAGCATGCCTGCGAAAAAGAGAGGTGCCCGCCAAGCACTCCCAAGCAACATGGACCCGGCCTGGCAGATAGGCCACCTTGCTGCGCCCGAAGCTACTAAGCAGCCCATTATAGCGGACGAGCAGATCCAGAATGTCCGCGAAGTGTGTGCAGCTCTGGCTAAGGTAGCCAAGGATTCCAAACGCGGCCGGCTGAGTGTTCTCCGCCATCACCAGTCCGAACGGGTAGTTCGGAAATTGCGCGTCGAGCTGTGCCAGGAGTTCTTCGAGCATGGAGATTGGCAGTGTGGCCTCCGCGCCGATCGGCGGGTTGCTCCGCCCCAGCCTGAGTAACCATTGCCCGACATCAAGACCGTTAGCCCGTGCGGTGCGGGCGAGATGCTGGAGGTGGGGGGCCGCCACCCAGTTATCATTATCATCCACGGCAATTCTCCCAATGATATGGCTGAGTATGTCACACCTTCGGCCAACCAGAAGGCCTTGGCGACTTTGGGCCCTTATTGTGGCGCGATGGGTTACCAATAGTGGCCAAGCGTCATGGCATCATGCCCCCTTGCATAGGAGATCGATATGAAGTCACTGCGCGACAGAGTCTGCTTGGTTACCGGCGCCGCCAGCGGGATTGGCCGGGCAACGTCGGAGTTGCTCGCCGCCGAAGGCGCCAAACTGTGCCTGACCGACATTAACCGACTGTCACTGGACGCTGTGGCGCAAGAGCTAACGGAGAAGGGCGGGCAGGTATTATTTTATCGCGCGCTTGACGTCTCCGATCCGTACGCGGTGCAGGCCTTCGCAGATGACATTCATAAGGAACATGATTGTGTTGACGTGGTCATGAACATCGCCGGGATCTCGACCTGGGGTACGGTCGAGAATCTGGAGCTAAAGCATTGGAATCAGATAATCGAGGTCAATTTATTAGGCCCGGTTCATGTTATCCACGCGTTTTTACCACCGATGATCAAGGCTGGCCGGGGCGGCCACCTGGTCAACGTATCTTCCGCCGCGGGTCTGTTCGGCCTGCCCTGGCACGCTGCGTATAGCGCCAGCAAGTTCGGCTTGAGAGGCATCAGCGAAGTGCTGCGCTTCGACCTTCGTCAACACGGCATCGGGGTCAGCCTGGTTTGTCCCGGGGCGGTGAATACCGGTTTGGTGGAAACGATCAACGTTGTCGGCGTGGATCGGGACGATCCCGACGTACGGGCTCTTACGCGACGCTTCCAGCGGCACGCCAAAACCCCCGAGCACGCCGCAAAAAAGATCATCGCCGGAGTTAAAAAGAACCGCTACTGGGTATTCACATCCCTTGATATCCGCCTGGGTGTGCTTGCCCAGCGGTTTTGTCCATCGCTCTATGAAGGGGCCATGAAGTGGCTGAGCCGCATGGTACACAAAGTGTATAAAGATACCGATAACGGCTCGTCCAGGTAATGTCTCAGGCCGCCAGCACCGCCGCCGGCCCGAAGAACTCATAGTGAACTCTTTCCATGGGCACGCCGCGCCGGCTTAGCAGCGCATGGACATGGCGCAGCATGGGTTCCGGCCCGCACAGATAGTAGTGGGCGCCGTCCACGGTGAGTTCGTCGAGCAGCGCCTCGTCGATCAGGCCGTTACTGTGGTAACCGCGACCCGGTTCGTCGCCGGCGAGCGGGTCGCTGTAGCGCACATGCACTTGCAGGTTGAGGTGCGCGGCGGCCAGCGCCCGCACTTCCTCGCGGAACGGATGCACCCGGCTGTTCAGCGCCCCCTGGATCAGCGTCACCGGACGGCTGGCCGGCGACGCCGCCAGGCACTGGTGCAGCATGGACAGCAACGGCGTGATGCCGACCCCGCCGGCGATCAGCACCACCGGCGCCTCCTGCTCCCGGGTATCGAGCACGAATTCTCCGGCCGGCGGCGCCAGCGCCACGCGGTCACCCTCTTTCAGGTTGGCGTGCAGGTGGTTGGAGCAGACCCCGTCCGGGGCACCGTCCACCGGCGCCGCTTCGCGCTTGACGCTGATCCGGAAGTGCTGGTCGCCGGGCGCGTTGGACAGGCTGTAGTTGCGCATCACCGGGCCGGCGCCGGGCACGTCCACGCGCAGGGTGATGTACTGGCCGGGTTTGTGCGGGTGCAGCGCGGCGCCGTCGGCGGGCCGCAGGTAGAAGGATGTGATGTTATCGCTCTCCGGTTCGCGGCGCGCCACCACGAACGGCTTGAAGCCCTGCCAGCCGAACCGCTGCGCCTGCTCTTGGTAAATGTCCGCCTCTCGGCCGATGAAGATATCCGCCAGGGCGCCGTAGGCGGCCGCCCAGGCGTCGATGATGTCATCGGTGGCGGCGTCGCCGAGCACTTCCTTGATGGAAGCGAGCAGGTTCTCGCCGACGATCGGGTAGTGCTCCGGCCGGATCCCCAACGACACATGCTTCTGCGCGATCAGCTCCACCGCGTCGGTGAGCGCCGCCGGGTTGTCCACCTGCTGGGCATAGGCACAGATGGCGCCGGCCAGGGCACGCTGCTGAGACCCGGACCGCTGATGCGCCGGATTGAAGTAGGGGCGCACTTCCGGATTGTGCTCGAACATGCGCTGGTAGAAATGGCGGGTGAGGGTTTCCCCGTGTTCCTGCAGCACCGGCACGGTGGCTTTGATAACGGCGAGTTGATCGGTGGTCAGCATGATTCCAGGTCTCCTGTTTTTCCGGACTTAAAAGAGGCGTTTTACATACCTCTTTTAAACAGGAATACTATATACCTCTTTAAAAGCGGTCAACGACTTTATGCAACTGACGACCCACACCGATTACTCCCTGCGTCTGCTGATCTATCTGGGGCTGTCCCGCGACAAGGCCCCGGCCACGGTGCAGGAAATCGCGCTGAGCTACGGCATCTCGGCGAACCACATCGCCAAGGTGGCGCAGACACTGACGCGGCTGGGCTATGTGAAGAGCCTGCGCGGGCGCGGCGGCGGCCTGGTGCTGGCCGGCGATCCGGAACGGATCTCGGTGGGCGAGGTGGTCAGGCAGACCGAGAATCTGAAGCTGCTCGAATGCTTCGGGGAGAATTCGTCCTGCCCGATCGACCCGGCCTGCACCCTGAAAAAAGTGCTGGGCCGGGCGCAGGAGGCGTTTCTGCAGGTGCTGGACGGCTACACGCTGGCGGAACTGATCACCAACGACACGGAACTGCGGGGTCTGCTGCTCCCCGCCAGCGCCTGATTATAACGGCACCGCCAGCACCGCGAAGGTGTCGCCCATGGCCACCTTGGCGGGGTGACGGCGGCCGATCAGCAGGCCGTCCACCGGGGCGCGGTATTCCGCCGGTTCGGCGCCGGTACGCTCCATGGAATAGACCCGCGCCATCACCGCGCCGGCTTTCACCGGCTGCCCCAGGTTGACCGCGAATTCCAGCAAGCCGGCGTGTTCGCTCTGCAGGTAGTGGGCGCTGTCGGGAATCTCCAGCATGCGGGTAGGCGACGTTTGCGGCTCGCCGGGCAGAATACCGGCCCAGCGCAACACGTTGTCCACGCCCTGCTCCGCCAGCGCCACGGTCTCCGGCGTGGTGGTACCACCGCCGCCCAGCTCGGTGCTGATGAACACCTTGCCCTGGGCCTCCACCACGGTGTCGTAGAGCGCGTCGCCTTCCAGCTCCGCCATCAGCAGGGTGTTGGGGGCGCCGAAGGCGCGCGCGCCCTCCAGGCAGCGGCGTGCCAGGTCGGCGTCGGCCAGCCGGTGGGTGGCGGCGAACGGCAACAGGTCCAGGGTGCGGCCGCCGGAATGGATGTCCAGCGCCAGATCGCACAGCGGCACCAGGTAGCGGGTGAAATAGTCGGCGATGCGCTGGGTGAGGCTGCCGGTGGGGCTGCCCGGAAACGCCCGGTTCAGGTTGCCCTTGTCCAGCGGCGAGGTGCGGGTGCCGTTAAGCACCGCCGGGTGGTTCATCATCGGCACGATGATCACCCGCCCACGGATGTCCTCGGCGCGCAGGCGGCCGGCCAGCTTGAGCAGGGCGGTGATGCCTTCGTACTCGTCCCCGTGGTTGCCGCCGGTGAGCAGGGCGGTGGGGCCGTCGCCGTTGCGCGCCACCGTGATCGGAATCATCAGGCTGCCCCAGGCGGAGTCGTCGTGGGAGTGCGGCAGCTTGAGAAAACCGTGTTGCACACCGTCGCGGTGGAAATCCACGGTGGCGATGATCGGGCTGTCCTGCATGGTGTCTCCTTCGGGCTTGGCCATGACGGGCCGCGGACTTCCCCCTATAATGCCCGTTTTCGCGGGCAGTGAGACCCCGGCAGACAGGAACCGCATGCGTATGACCGACAAAGGCACTCTCTATATTGTGTCGGCCCCCTCCGGCGCCGGTAAAACTTCCCTGGTGGCGGCGCTGGTGGAAAAGCTGCCCCGCCTGCGTATCTCCGTATCGCACACCACCCGGCCGCGCCGGGAGGGCGAAGTGGAAGGGGTCAATTACCACTTCACCAGCCGCGAGACCTTCGTGCGCATGGTGGAAGAGGGCCGGTTCCTGGAGCACGCCGAGGTGTTCGGCAACCTGTACGGCACCAGCGCCGATTGGGTGGCGGAGACGCTGCGCGGCGGCGAGGACGTGATTCTCGAGATCGACTGGCAGGGCGCCGCCCAGATCCGCCACCTGCTGCCGGAGGCGGCCAGCATCTTCATTCTGCCGCCGTGCCTGAAGACCCTGGCCCAGCGCTTGCGCACCCGCGCCTCCGACGATGACCACGTAATCGAGAAGCGTCTGGCCGGGGCCCGGGAAGAGATGAGCCACTACGGCGAATTCGATTATCTGGTGGTCAACGACAACTTCGAACGGGCTCTGCATGAGCTGGCCGCCATCGTCGAAGCGCGCCGACTGACCACCGACCGCCAGGCGGTTCGCCAGGCGGCCACGCTCGCCGACTTGTTGTCAGGCACGGAAACCCAGTAGAATCGCGGGCCGCACAGGACGCTGGCCCACCGCGACCTGCGCGCCCCCGCAATAGGAGATCGACATGGCCCGTGTAACCGTAGAAGACTGCCTGGAAAACCTGGATAACCGCTTTGAGCTGGTTCTGGTGTCCAGCCGGCGCGCCCGTCAACTGCAGACCGGCGGCAAAGAGCCGCGCGTGGCCTGGGAAAACGACAAGCCCACCGTGGTGGCGCTGCGCGAAATCGCCGCGGGGGAAGTGACCTCCGAATCGGTTGAAAACCCGATCGCCGATCAGGGCGCGGACGTGGACGACCTGGCGATGCTGACCCAGTCGTTCGGCGAATAAGCGATACAGGATTCAGGATGCAGTGAACAGCCTTGCATCCTGAGTCTTGCTTCACCCGCTCCGACGGCTCCATAGCACCCGCCTTTCAGAACGAAAACCCCTGCCTTTTCAAGCGCTCACGGCGATAACGTAGACAAATCACCACGTCAAACCTAAGCTAGGAATTATCGTTCACTTCGATTCGCCCTGGCGGCGTGGCGAGGAATCTTGCCCTCGATCAACAACCTGAAAAAACGGTTACGCAGCTACCTGACGGAAGAGCAAATCTCCCAGGTGGTCCGCGCCTACTATTTCGCCGAGAAAGCCCATGAGGGCCAATACCGGCGAAGCGGGGACCCCTATATCACGCATCCGCTGGCGGTGGCGAACATCCTGGTGGACATGCATATGGACTACGCTTCGCTGATGGCGGCCATGCTGCATGACGTAATCGAGGACACCGGCGTTTCCAAGGAACAGCTCGCCGAGGAATTCAGCGAAGAGGTGGCGGAGCTGGTCGACGGCGTCTCCAAAATCGCCCAGATCAAGTTCGAATCAAAAGCGGAGCAGCAGGCCGAGAACCTGCGCAAGATGATGCTGGCGATGACCCGGGACATTCGCGTGATCCTGGTGAAGCTGGCCGACCGCCTGCACAACATGCGCACCCTGCACGTGATGCGCGCCGAGAAGCGCAAGCGCATCGCCACGGAAACCCTGGAAATCTACGCCCCGATCGCATTCCGGCTGGGCATGTACAACATGCGCGTGGAGTACGAGGACCTCGCCTTCCACAACATCCACCCGATGCGCGCGCGGCTGATCGGCAAGGCGGTGCAATCGGCACGCGGCAACCGCCGCGAGATTCTCTCGTCGATCAAATCCAGTATTGAACAAAGCCTTGAGGAAGAGGGCATCCAGGCCCGCGTGCTGGGCCGGGAAAAGCATCTGTACAGCATCTACCAGAAGATGAAGGAACAGCATAAGCCGTTCGCCGACATCATGGACGTGTTCGGCTTTCGCATCATCGTCGATCGGGTGGATACCTGCTACCGGGTGCTGGGCGCGGTGCACAACCACTTCATCCCGATCCCCGGCCGCTTCAAGGATTACGTGGCGATTCCCAAGGCCAACGGCTATCAATCGCTGCACACCACCCTGAAAGCGCATTCCGGCATTCCTCTTGAGATTCAGATTCGCACCGAGGAAATGGAAGCGATGGCCAACAACGGCATCGCCGCCCACTGGCTCTACAAGTCCCACGACGAACCCGGCTCGCCCACCCATACGCGCGCCCAGTCCTGGATGCAGCGGCTGCTGGAAATCCAGCAAAAAGCCGGCAACTCCATGGAGTTCATCGAGAACGTCAAGGTGGATCTGTTCCCGGACGAGGCCTATGTGTTCACGCCCAAGGGCGACATCAAGGAGTTGCCCGCCGGCGCCACGCCGGTGGACTTCGCCTACGCGGTGCATACCAAAGTCGGTACGCGCTGCGTGGCGGCGCGCATCGACGGTAAGCTGGCGGCCCTGTCCACGCCGCTGGAATCCGGGCAAACGGTGAAGATCATCACCGCGCCCAACGCCACGCCCAACCCCGGCTGGCTGAACTTCGTGGTAACCGGCAAGGCGCGCTCCAACATCCGCCACTTCCTCAAACAGCAGCGCCGCGAGGACGCCGCCGAGCTGGGCCAGCGGCTGCTGGAGAAGGCGCTGACCGCTTACCAGCTGGATCTGTCCTTACTCTCGGAAAAAACCCTGCAGCGGGAACTGAGCCACAACCACTACGGCACCCTGGAAGAGCTGCTCGAGGACATCGGCATGGGCAACCGGCTGGCGCCGCTGGTGGCGCGCAAGCTGGCCGGCGCCCGGAGCGACGACAACCGCGACCCGGAGGACGACCGCCTGCCGCTGGCGATCCGCGGCAGCGAAGGGCTGATGGTGACCTACGCCAAATGCTGCTATCCGCTGCCCGGCGACACCGTGATCGGCCATCTGAGCGCCGGCAAGGGCATCGTGGTGCACCGGGACACCTGCAAGAACCTGCTTTCGGAAATGCGCGACGCGCCGGAAAAATGCATCCCGCTTAACTGGGATAAGGACGTCGAGCAGGAATTCACCGCCGCGCTGCGCATCGAGCTGGTCAACAAGCGCGGCGTACTGGCGACCCTGGCCAACGTGGTTTCCGAGCTGGGTTCCAACATCGACACCATCGACATGGCCGGCAAGGATCCCACCCTGTCGATCATCAACGTCACCCTCACCGTGAAACACCGCATCCACCTGGCGCGCATCATCAAGCGGTTGCGCACCGTGGACAACGTGGTGAGGATTCACCGCATCAGTGCCTAAGGAAACCGCACCATGTCCAACCGTTCAGTGATCAATACCGACCGGGCGCCCGCCGCTATCGGTCCTTACTCCCAGGCCATCAAGGCCGGCTCCACCGTCTATCTGTCCGGTCAGATCCCGCTGGACCCGTCCACCATGGAACTGGTCGGAGGCGGCATGGACGCCCAGGTACGGCGTGTGTTCGACAACCTCGGCGCCGTTTGCGAGGCGGCCGGGGGCGCCCTGCACGACATCGTCAAACTGAACATCTTTCTCACCGACCTGGGCCACTTCAATCTGGTCAACGAGATCATGAAAGAGTACTTCCAGGAGCCCTACCCGGCGCGCGCCGCCATCGGCGTGGCCGCCCTGCCCAAGGGCGCCGAGGTGGAAATGGACGCGGTCATGGATATCGCCTGACCGGCGCCGCGCACCAAAACAACGCCAAAGGGCGCCCGGCCGGCGCCCTTTTTTTGTGCCCGTTCCGGCGCGAATCGCACCCGAACGCAAGCTTCCATCACCCGATCTTCACCTTAATGACGTTTTTTACAATTAAAAATACCCCTATAAAAACAAATACTTTTACATCAATTGAGTAACCATAAATGCCTTTCCCCGAAGCCGGTGGCACTCAACTTGCCTGAGTACGCCCGTCCTGATTGGACACTTGCCGCCTTACCTTCAAGGGGAAAACATTATGAGCAGCACCATTCGTTCTCTGCCCGGAAACGGGCTGGGTCTGGTCTTCCTGTCGGCCTTTTTGTTCCTCGCCGGCTGCGGAGGCGACTCCTCATCGTCCTATGTAGAAGACACATCCGACGCTAAAACCACCCCGGACGCCGTGAGCACCGGCGTGGCCACGGACCCCTCCACCGCCGGTCCGTTCACCGTCGCCGAAGAGGAATACAACTTCGGCCGCATGACCGTCATGGACAACAAAAACGGGGACAGCTACGACACCGATATCCACGGCTATATCCAATATCCCGAGAGTCAGACCGGTCCGTTCCCGGTAGTGCTTTTTCTGCATGGCCGACACGGTACTTGCTATGACGGCTGGGGTATCGACGACGACGATTGCGCCAACCCCATCCCTAGCTACCGGGGTTACGAGTACATTTCCCGCAATCTGGCCAGCCACGGCTACGCGGTGATTTCCGTGGATGCCAACGACATCAACGATAACGACAGCGGCCCCAGCAACGGCGACACCGGGGCACTCGCCCGCTCAATGCTGGTAGTGCGTCACCTGGATGAGTTCCGCACCATCAACGCGTCCGGCGGCAACGGCCTGGACATGCTGACCGGCAAACTGGACATGAGCGAAATCGGCATCATGGGCCACTCCCGCGGCGGTGAAGGCGTGAATCAGACCGTGCTCTACAACCGCAACCAGCCCGAGCCGCACAACATCACCGCGGTCTTCTCGCTGGCACCCACCGATTACAACACCCAGACCGTCAGCAACGTCACCTTTCTGGCACTGGCCGGCTACTGCGACGGCGACGTGGAAGATCTGATGGGTAACTTCGCCTATGACACCAGCCGCTACGCCGTGGATAACGACCCCTATCCCAAGTTCCAGCTGATTCCCATGGGGGCCAACCATAACTACTACAACACGGTCTGGACCACCGACAGTCGTCCCGACGACTGGACCATCCTCGACAGCGACGGAGACGATCCCTGGTGCGGGGAGAACGCCACCGGCAACGGCCGCGACACGCCGGAAGTGCAGCAGGCCCAAGGGCTGTTCTTCATTGCCTCGTTCTTCCGCTACTTCATCGGCGGCGAAGAAGAGTTCGGCGCCTACTGGAACGGCCAGACCTCGGTACCCGGCAACACCTGCCCGGACGGCACCGGCCCCTGCGACGACCGCTACCTGCTGAGCGTGCACGCCCCGGCGTCGGACCGCCTGGTGATCGACGACACCCTGGACCCGGCCAGCCTGACCACCAACAACCTGGGCGGCGCGGTGCGCTTCGACGGCTTCTCCTCGTTCGGTATCTGCCAGACCAACGGCCGGCCCGGCGAAGGCTGCGACGTGGCCACGCCCACCTTCAACATCGCCGAGCAGTTGTTCATGGCCTGGGACACCGCCGCCACCTACCGCTCCGAGTTGCTGGGCGTGAACGCGGTCGATTACCAGGTGCTGTCGGTACGCGTGGGCGTGTCCCACGGCGACGCGGACAACACCGCCGGCCAGGACTTCCAGGTGATTCTGGAAGACATGGACGGCAACCGCGTATCCGCCCTGGCCAGCGACTACACCGAGAGTCTGTTCTACCCGCCAGGCCGCGAGTTCTATGACGAGACCAACCACGGTTCGCAGAAGACCACGCTCAACGCCGTGGATATTCCGCTGACCGCCTTCGAAGGCGTCGATTTCACCCACCTCAACGCCATCGAGCTGGCCTTCGACCAGACCCCCGCCGGCACCGTCCAGGTCACCGACCTGGTGCTCCAGCGCGTCGACTTCCAGCCCTGACGGTTTGGGCTGGGCCTTGTGGGAGCGTGCAAGCAAGCTCCCACAAGGTGCCTTCACGGCCACCTCTCAAATCCCCCGCGCCAAGCCCTTCCTGTTATTGACAGCTTTTATTCATTGGGCGGATATTAACCGCTGCTTTCTTTTAGAAAGCTATTTCGCATAGCGAAACACCAATAAGAACAGACCCACAATTCCAATAAAACTGGGAGAGCAGCAATGAGCATTCATTTCACAATACCCAGGATCGGCCTGCTGGCCGGCCTGCTGAGCGCCGGCTTACTGGCCGGCTGCGGCGGCGACAGCAGCAGCTCCGGTGGCGCCGAACCGTCACAACCAGCCCGCGTCCAGGACACCCGCACCTTCACCGCCAGCGAGACCCAGGCGGCCGCCTTTGACGCGGAAGGCGGGGTGACCGGCCACGCCGACGCCGACCGGTGGTCCGGTATCCGCCCCAACGGGGCCAGCTACCGCATCGAGGTGCCCGCCGCCTGGAACGGCCGGCTGGTCATGTACGCCCACGGCTATCGGGGTGAAGGTTCCGACCTCACCGTCGGCAACCCGAGCATCCGCCAGTGGCTGCTCGACAACGGCTACGCCTGGGCGGCGTCCAGCTATTCCACCAACTTCTACGACGTGCGTACCGGCGTCGAGGACACCAACGAACTGGCCCTGGCGTTCACCGACATCACCGGCCTGGCCGACCCGGACCGTCTCTACATCATCGGCCATTCCATGGGCGGGCACGTCACCGCCGCCGCCATCGAGGACGAAACCCTGGCCACCGCCAACAACCCGGTGCAGTACCACGGCGCGGTGCCCATGTGCGGCGTGGTGGGTGACACCTTCGAGTTCGAGTATCTCACCCAGGTGACCATGGCCGCGCAGCACTTCGCGCATATGAAGGACCCCGCCGCCCCGCCGCTGACCGGTATTCCGGCCACTAACTTCGACACCAGCGCCATCAATTCGGTGATCTGGACCGTGCCGCCGATTCCGCCTTCAGCGAGCAACCCCACCGGCTCGCTGGGCGTGCCTTCCGCCGACGGCGAGCAATTCCAGGCGCTGATGCGGAATCTCTCCGGCGGCGAACGGCCGGTGGCGGACATCGGGTTCACCACCTTTTACTGGCACGTGGTGATGGGTACCGGCGGCCGCGACGGCACCGTCAATGGCATTCTGGCGCGGGATCTGACCGGCAACGCCGGGGTCACCTACCAGTTCGACAACTTCCCGCCGCTGACCACCGAGGAGCAGGCTTTCAACGACACCATCCTGCGCGTGGAGGGCAATCCGTCCGCCAACCGACTGCGTAACGACGGCCTGCGCTGGATTCCAGTGATCAACGGGGAATTCAATATTCCGGTGGTCAGTCTGCAGGGGCTGGGCGACTTCTATGTGCCCTTCCGCCATGGCCAGATCTACCGCGAACGGGCGGAAGCCAACGGCAACGACATGTGGCTGGTGCAGCGCGCGATCCGTTCGCCGGGGCACTGTGATTACACCCCTCAGGAACAGATTAACGCGTTCGAGGACATGGTGGCCTGGGAACAGGGCGGCCCGAAACCGGCCGGCGACGACTTCCTCGATCCGGCCACGGTGGCCGCCAGCGTCTTCGGTTGTCAGTTCAGCACCGTCGACCGTCCCGGCGTGCCGGCCTGTCCGGCCCCATAAACCGTTTCAGGTCTCCGTAAACGACAACGCCCCGCATTCGCGGGGCGTTTTGTTTGTGCCGGAACCGGGACGGCTCAGTCCAGCGACAGCTCCGAGTCGAGGATCGCCTCGAAACCTTCCGGCAGCACGTCGGCCCAGGCGTTGAGGCCGTTGCGCAACCCTTCCAGGGTGGGCGCCACCAGGTTGGCGTGGCCCACCTTGCGGCCCGGCCGCACGCTCTTGCCGTACCAGTGCACCACGCCGGGATGCTGCAGCCAGGCCTGATCGAAGGGCGTACCGATCAAATTCACCATGGCGCTGGGGCCGTGCACGTTGAGCGAGTGCAGCGGCACGCCGGCCAGGGCGTGCACGTGCAGATCGAACTGCGACCAGTCGGCGCCCTCGTGGGTCCAGTGGCCGGAGTTGTGCACCCGGGGCGCGATCTCGTTGACCAGCAGGCGACCGTCTTCCTCGAAAAACTCCACCGCCATGACGCCTGCATAATCCAGTTTTTCCATGATCCGCCGCAGAATATTCTCAGCTTCCGGCTGCAGCGTCGCGCACGCGTTGGCCGGCGCCAGACTCAGGCGCAGGATGCCATCCACGTGCCAGTTGCGGGTGAGCGGGTAGAACAGGGTCTCGCCGGCCGGGTTGCGGGCGCCGACAATGGACAGCTCGCGGCGGAAGGGGATTTTCTTCTCGACGATGGCGCGGCCGGCCAGTTCCTCCGCGGGCACCGTGGACAGATCGCCGCCTTCGCCGATGATCCAGGTGCCGCGGCCGTCATAACCGCCGCTGCGCGCCTTGACCACCAGCCCGCCGAATTCGTCGGCGGCCGCCGCCAGGTCCTCGACCTTGTCCAGGTTCCGCCAGGGCGCGGTGGCGATGCCCAGCTCGTCGAGCATCGATTTCTGCGTGTAACGGTCCGGGATCACCGCCAGGGCGCCGCGCGCCACGCAACGGTCACTGGCCGCCAGCCGGGCGGACAGGCCGCTGTCCGGGAACGCCTCGCGCTCCACGGTGACCACCGGGTAGCGCTCCAGGCACTCTTCCCAGGTGATCGGCACCGCCAGGTCGGACGTGCCGGGCAGCAGCAGGGCGCGTTCCGGGTCATAGCGGTCCACCACCAGACCCAGGCGGGCGGCGGCCTCCGCCATCATCAGGCCAAGCTGGCCGCCGCCAAGTACCAGTACACGATTCATGTCGCCCTTACCCCTGACCCAGTTGCGCGTCCGCCAGCACCTGGTCGGCGCGCTCCGCTTTCCAGTCGGCGATGCGTTTCCGCAGCGACGGATCGTTGCTGCCCAGCATCTGCGCCGCCAGCAACCCGGCGTTGTAAGCGCCGGCGGTGCCGATGGCCAGGGTGCCCACGGCTACGCCCTTGGGCATCTGCACGATCGACAGCAGGCTGTCCAGACCGGACAGGGCGCGGCTTTGCACCGGCACGCCAAGGACCGGCAGCGGCGTCATGGCGGCGATCATACCCGGCAGATGGGCGGCGCCGCCGGCGCCGGCGATGATCACCTTATACCCCTGATCCGCCGCGTTGCCGGCGAACTCGTACATACGCCGCGGGGTACGGTGGGCGGACACCACCTCCGCCTTCCAGCTCACGCCGAACTGGGTCAGGGCGTCGCAAGCCTCTTTCATGGTCTCCCAGTCGGACTGGGACCCCATTACAACCGCTACCGATACCGTCATTGCTTCACTCCCGTGCGGAGGCCACTTTCAAGGGCGCACACTCTACCGATTCCACCGCCCGGCACAAGGGGACCAACGGCCGGGAGCCGCCGGAAGCCGGGCGAAGGCGCCAACAATACCGCAGCCGGACGGCAAGGCCCAGTGCCGGCCTGATGGCGCCTTATGAAACAGCGGCATGTCCAACCCCTGAATATCAGCAATCGTTCTCAACGCCGTTTGCTTCGCGCGGTCATAGTTTGTGACCCTGAATGAAGGCGCCGGCAAGGATCAGCGGCGCCCGCTCAAAAGGCATTTGCAGCTAAGCAGTCGCAATAGAAGGAGTTACGCTATGAAAGTACAGGACGTCATGAGCACATCCCCCCGCACCCTGAACACCGATGCCAGCGTGGAAGACGCCGCCAAGATGATGCGCGACCTCCACGTGGGCGTGCTGCCGATCGCGGAACACGACCGCCTGGTGGGCATCACCACCGACCGGGATCTGGTTATCCGGGCGCTGTCGGAAAGCAAGGGACCGGACACGCCGGTGAAGGATTGCATGACCGGCCTGGTGCTGTACTGCTTCCAGGACGACGACGTCGCCGACGTGGCCGCCAACATGCAGGAGCAGCAGGTACAACGTTTGATCGTGCTGGACGACCGGGACAGCAAAAGCCTGGTGGGTGTCATTTCACTGTCCGACATCGCCAGCCAGGGCAAGGATGACGGCCGCATTCAGTCCGCCGTGTCTTCCTGCAGCACGCAATACCAACGCGTGGCCTGAAAGGCCCGCCCTCAGCCATCCCTCGACACAGGCCGGGCTCTCGCCCGGCTTTTTTGTGCCTGGCCATTCGCCTTGTGGGAGCAGGCCCGGCCCGCTCCTACAAGAGCGTGGCGTAGCCCGCGCGGAAGTCGGGGTAGCGCAGCGCGTAGCCGCCGTCGGCGATAAAGCGGCTGTAGACGCGCTTGCCGGTGGGCGTGGCCTCCGGCACGGACAACGTCAGGCCCTGCTGCCGCGCCAGCCACTGGTATACGTCCAGGTTGCTGGCCGGGCTGTTGTCAGTGCCCACCACCAGCGGCGGCACGGTCTCACCGGAGAGCCAGCGGCCCGCCAAATTGGCGAGCAAGCCCACACAATCGTCCCGGTGGATTCGGTTGCTCCATTTGGCTTCCGGCAGCGGCTCCTCGCCGTCGGCCATGCGCGCCACCTTGGTGAGCAAGCGGTTGCGCCCGGGGCCGTAAATGCCGCTGAAGCGCACCACCGTGGTCAGACCCCGGGTGCTGATCTCCTGCTCGGCGGCCAGCACGATCTTGCCGTTGTAGCGGGTTGGTGCCGGCGGGGTGGTTTCATCCACGTCGCCTTCCAGATCCCCGAACACGGCGCTGCTGGAGACAAACAGGATCGGCGGCAGAGGCTGCTGCCCGGCCAGCGCGTCGAGCAGATTGAGCGGCGCGCGCACATAGGCTTTCAGGTACCCTTCCTCGGAGTATTCGCTGGGGGTCATGATGATAACCAGCAGATCCACCCGGTCCGGCGGCAGCAGATGGGCGCCGTCGAGCAAGTCCTGGCTGTACAGATCGACGCCACCGGGCGCGTCGCTGCCCCGGCGTATGCCGCTGACGCGGTGGCCGGCGGCCAGCAGGTTTTCCGCCAGGCCCCGGCCCAGGTCGCCGAGGCCGGCAATTAGAATATGGCTCATAGTCTTTGAGTCCGGCACAATGGCCTATCATCGAAAAAAGTTTTTACGCTTATGACACTAACAGAACTACGCTATCTGGTCGCACTGGCGCGGGAGCGCCATTTCGGCCACGCCGCCCAGGTTTGCAACGTCAGCCAGCCGACGCTGAGCGCGGCGATCAAAAAGCTGGAAGAACAGCTCGGCATGCCGCTGTTCGAGCGCCGCCCCCGGGAAGTGGTGGTCACCCCCCAGGCGGAGCCGATCATCGCGCAGGCGCAACGGGTGCTGGAGCAGGCCGACCTGCTTGAGCAGATGGCCCTGAGCCAGCGCGACCAGCTGGGCTCGCCGCTGCGGGTGGGCGCCATCTTCACCGTGGCGCCTTATCTGTTCCCCACCATGATACCGCGGGTGCGCGCGGAAGCGCCGGAAATGCCGCTGTTCATCGAAGAAAACTACACCCACGTGCTGCGCGGCAAACTCGACCGTGGCGAGCTGGACGCCATCATCGTGGCACTGCCGTTCTCCGGCGGCGGCCTGGTGCGCGCGCAGATGTACGAGGAATCGTTCTCGGTGCTGCTGCCCGGCGATCACCCCTGGACCAAGCAGAAACAGATCCGGCCGGAACAGATGCTTGAAGAAACCCTGCTGTTGCTCGGCGAGGGGCACTGCTTCCGCGACCAGGTGCTGGAGCTGTGCCCGGCGATTGATTCGGAACGCCAGCGCAACCTGGTGCAGATCGAGGGCGGCTCCTTGGAAACCCTACGTCACATGGTCGCCTCCGGTCTGGGTATCACGGTGTTGCCCAACTCCGCGCTTCACCAACACGGCTACGACAAGAGCACCTTCGCGGTACGCCCCTTCGCGGCGCCGGTGCCCTCGCGCACCATCGCCCTGGTGTGGCGGGACAGCTTCCCGCGGCCCAAGGCCATCGAGGTATTGCGCCACGCGGTACCGCGCGAGGGCCTTGCCGCCTGACATGAGCCCGCCCGCCGCCCTGGAGACGATCGAGATTACCCGTCTTAAGGGCGTCGGCCCCCGGGCGGCGGAACGGCTGGCCCGGCTGGGGCTGGCGACCCTGGAAGATGTGCTCTTCCATCTGCCGTTCCGCTATGAAGACCGCACCCGCATCACGCCCATCGGCAGCCTGCGCCCGGAACAGGGCGTGGTGATCGAAGGCGAGGTAATGGCCGCCGACGTAGTGTTCGGCAAACGCCGCTCGCTGCTGTGCAAGGTGGCCGACGGCACCGGCCTGGTGGCGCTGCGCTTTTATCACTTCAGCGCCGCGCAGAAGAACGCCCTGGAAAAAGGCCGGCGCATCCGCGTTTATGGCGAGCCCCGGCCCGGCGCCGCCGGTCTGGAGTTTTACCACCCGGAATACCAGTCCGGCCCGGATATCCCGCCGCTGGAAAAAGCCCTGACCCCGGTGTACCCGACCACCGAAGGGGTCAGCCAGAAGCTGCTGCGAAATCTCGCCGCCCAGGGCCTGCAGTGGCTGCGGACCCACGCCCCGGAAGAACTGATCCCCCGGGAATTGCTGGACCAGAGCGGCCTGCCCGGCCTGGCCCAGGCCCTCACCAAGCTGCACCACCCGCAACCGGATGACCCGGTGGATCTGCTGCTGGACGGCAACCACCCGGCGGTGAAGCGGTTGGTGATGGAAGAGATGGTCGCTCACCAGCTGGGCATGCTGGCGAAACGGGCCGGCCAGAAAGCGCTGTCCGCGCCCGTGCTGAGCGGCGAAACGCTCACCGGCAAGCTGCTCAAGGCGCTGCCGTTTCAGCTCACCGGCGCCCAGCAACGGGTGATCGCGGAAATCCGCGCGGACCTGGCCCGCGACCACCCGATGCTGCGCCTGATTCAGGGCGATGTGGGTTCCGGTAAAACGCTGGTGGCGGCGGCCGCCGCCCTGGTGGCGATCGAATCCGGCTACCAGGTGGCGTTGATGGCGCCGACGGAATTGCTCGCCGAGCAACACCTGGCTAATTTCCGCCACTGGCTGGCGCCGCTGGGCATCCAGGTGCACTGGCTGGCCGGCAGTGTGGGCGCCAAGGCACGCCGGGAAACCCTGGCGGCCCTGGCCGGTGGCAGCGGCGCCCTGGTGGTGGGCACCCACGCGCTGTTCCAGGAGGCGGTGGCGTTCCATCGCCTGGGCCTGATCATCATCGACGAACAGCACCGTTTCGGCGTTCAGCAGCGGCTGGCGCTGCGCGAGAAAGGCCGTTTCGACAACCAGGTGCCGCACCAGCTCACCCTCACCGCCACGCCGATCCCGCGCACCCTGGCGATGAGCGTCTACGGCGATCTGGACACCTCGGTGATCGACGAAATGCCGCCGGGCCGCAAGCCGATCCAGACCCTGGCGCTGCCCACCTCGCGCCGCGACGATGTGGTGGCGCGCATCCGCGCCGCCTGCCAGGCGGGGACCCAGGCCTACTGGGTGTGCACGCTGATCGAGGAATCCGACGAGCTGCAGGCCCAGGCCGCCGAGGCCACCTTCGAAGCGCTGCAGGAAGCGCTGCCCGAACTCACCGTGGCATTGGTGCACGGGCGCCTGAAAGCGAAGGACAAGGCGGAGCGAATGGCCCGCTTCTCCAGCGGCGAGGCGCAGCTTCTGGTGGCCACCACCGTGATCGAAGTGGGCGTGGACGTGCCCAACGCCACCCTGATGGTGATGGAGAACGCGGAACGGCTGGGGCTGGCGCAACTGCACCAGTTACGCGGGCGTGTGGGGCGGGGCGGCGAGCAGAGCTATTGCCTGCTGCTCTACCAGACACCGCTTTCCTTCACCGCCAAAAAGCGTCTGGCGGTGATGCGCGACACCAGCGACGGGTTCGTGATCGCCGAGGAAGACCTTAAGTTACGGGGCCCCGGCGAGTGGCTGGGCACCCGCCAGACCGGCGACCTGGCGTTCCGGATCGCCGACCTGGTGCGCGATGAAGCGCTGATGGCGCCGGCCCGGGAAGTAGCGGCGGCGCTGCTCAAGCAGTACCCCGACCGCGTCGAGCGATTACAGCGCCGCTGGCTGCGCGGCGGCGAGCATTTCGCCGACGTGTAGGTCGGATTAGCCAAAGGCGTAATCCGACACGGTCTGTCCGACACGGCCATTCTGGTAGCGTCTGTCGGGTTACGGCCTTTGGCCTAACCCGACCTACGGGTCTTGCCGGTTACTCGGCGTCGGGGTTAGGCGCGGTCAGGTCCCGCCAGGCCTGCTTGGTGGATTGCCAGGCGCTGCCGAAACGGTGCTTGGCTTCTTCCCAGTTGTCGGCGCTGGCGGCCTGCAGTTCCTGGTACTCGGCCTGGAGCTCCTTGCGCTCATCCTTCAGCTCGCTGAGTGTTTCCTGCTTTTCCAGGCGCGCTTCCTGGGACAGATCCTGCCAGCCCTGATCGATTTCCGTCTGGGCTTCGTCGATTTCCTCATCCAGGTTTTCCAGCGCGCGGCGGGCCATCGCCACCGCTTCGTTCTTCTGCTCCACGGAGAAGCTCTTGAACGCTTCCCAGGTGTCACGCATCTGCGCCGAGACGTTTTCCTGGTCCGGCTGCTTGATGTTGGGCGTGCCCTCGGTGGTGTTCTGTGCCCAGCTGGTGGCGGTGGTCACCAGCATCAGGGTGGCCGCCAGAAGCAATGACTGTCGCATCGTTATTCACTCCATGATTTTTTCGTGTCATTGGAATACATGGCGTCAGTATTACCGCGGGCAAGGCGGAGCGGGGAAAAATTGTGCAAAACAGGGCGTCAGCCCTGGCGGAACCGGTCCGGGCTGACCCCGTACCAGCGTTTGAAGGCCTTGCTGAAATTGCTGGCATCGGAGAAACCCAGCTGCTCGGCGACCTCCGCCACCGGGCGGTCGCTGCCGCGCAGCAGGGCGGCGGCGCGCTCGGCGCTGTGCTCTTCGATAAGACGGCGGTAGCCGCTGCCGGCCTCGGCCAGATGGCGGCGTAGTGAGCGCTCACTGAGATTCACCGCCGCCGCCAGCTCGCCCAGGGTGGGCGGCACGCCGGGCCGCACCCGCAGCAGGCCGCGCAGGGTCTGCACCAGCGGCGGGGAACGGTCCAGTTCCGCCAGCGCCTGCTCGGCCAATTGCTGGTGCTGCCGGGAGAGGTCGTCGTCCCCCAGTGGCAAGGGCGTATGCAACCGCGCCCGGTCGTGCCAGACCACATCCGCGTCGGCGCCGAAGACCATCCGCGGGCACAGCCGGGCGTGCCAGGGGCCCGGGTCCGCCGGTGCCGGCCGGCGCAACGCCACCTCGGTGACCGCGCCGGCGGGCGCCACCCGGGCCAGGTGGTGGACATGGGCGGCGATAAAGGCGTCCAACGCGCACGGATGCACCGGCGTGCCGTCCAGCGGCCGGATAGCAAGCCCCTCGGCGCCCGGCCGGTGGACCCGGGACACCGTGACGCTGTTGGACACCAGCGCCTGGAAACGCACCGCGAAATCAATCACCTGATCCAGGCTGGGGGCGGTCTGCACCAACAGGCCGAGCATGCGCAGGTGCATGGGTTGGGCCGCCAAACCCACGTACAGGCCGATCGCCGGGTCGCCGCTGAACCGCTCGGCGGCGGCCCACAACCGGCTCATCGCCGCCACGGTCACCCGGCCGCCCGGGTTGGCGGCCAGCCAGGTGCGCTCCAGCCCTGCCTCACGCAGGGCCAGGTTCCCGTCCAGGCCCAGGCGTTCCAGAGTGTCGAGCACCGCCAGCGGCCAGGCGGCCACGGTGGTGGCGGTAAAGGACGTCATGGTCAGCGGCCACCCGCCGGTGGCCGTTTGCCACCTTGGTGGCCCGGCCCGGCGGCGCTAGCCTGCCTGGCACTCTCAGAATAAGGACAAGATGTCATGCGATACCCGGCTCTGTTTTTGATCATGGCGCTGAGCGCGGTCCTGGCCGCCTGCGGCGACTCCACGCCCGCGCCCCGTGAGACCCCGGCCCCCGATGCCTTGCGCGAACACAGTAAGCTGTTCGAGAAGGAGGTGGTAGAGGTCACCGACGGCGTTTACGTGGCGGTGGGCTTCGGCCTCGCCAATTCCATTATGCTGGAAGGCGACGACGGCATCATTATCGTCGACACCATGGAAACCGTGGCGGAGGGGAAAGCGGTACTCGCCGCCTTCCGGGAGATCACCGACAAGCCGATCGCGGCGATCGTCTATACCCACAACCACGCCGACCATGTGTTCGGCGCCCGGGCATTCGCCGCCCCCGGCGACGTGCCGGTGTACGCCCACCGGAGCACCGGCTATTACATCAACCGGGTGGTGAATCAGATCCGGCCGATCATCACCGCGCGCTCCATGCGCATGTTCGGCCACCATTTGCCCGAAGGCGAGCGCATCAATGACGGCATCGGGCCGCATCTGGGCGTCAGCGAAGAAAGCACCCTGTTCGCGCTGCCGCCGGACCACACCGTGGATGAGCGCCTGGAAACCACCATCGCCGGCATCAAGCTGGAGCTGGTGCACGCCCCCGGCGAAACCGAGGACCAGCTGTTCGTGTGGCTGCCGGAAAAGAAGGTGGTGCTGAGCGGCGATAACATTTATCAGACCTTTCCCAACCTCTACACCATCCGCGGCACCTACTATCGGGATGTTCAGAAATGGGCCGCCAGCCTGGACAAGATCCGCGCTCTGGACGCCGAATTCCTGGTGCCCAGCCACACCCGCCCGATCAGCGGCCGCCAGCGCATTCAGGACACCCTTACGGATTACCGCGACGCCATTCAGTATGTACACGATCAGACCCTGCGCTATATGAACAAGGGCCTGACCCCGGATCAAATCGTGGAGCGCGTGCATCTGCCGCCGCATCTGGCGGAAAGCCCCTGGCTGCAGGAATTCTACGGCAAGGTAAGCTGGTCGGTGCGTTCCGTGTTCGACGGTTATCTGGGCTGGTTCGACGGCAACCCCAGCACCCTGCAGCCGCTGCCCGGCGCCGAGCAGGCCCGCCACATGGCGGAGCTGGCCGGCGGCGAACAGGCCCTGGCTGACAAGGCCCGCGCCGCCCTGGACCAAGGCGAGGCCCAGTGGGCGCTGAGCCTCAGTGACCACCTGCGCGCCCTGCGTCCGGACGACGACGCGGTGAATCAACTGCGCGCCGAGGCGTTGCGCCGGCTCGCTGAAGTCGAATCCAACCCCAATGCCCGCAACTACTACTTCACCGTCGCCCGGGAAGAGGCGGACGGTTTGAAACCCGGCTTCCGCACCGAGCCGCCGGAGGGATTTCTCGCCACCCTGCCAATCGGCAATTTCCTGGCCGCCATGCCCGCCTTCCTGAAGGCGGAGGACACCCTCGACGTGCATGAGAAGCTCGGCTTCCAGTTCGCCGACAGCGACCGCCGCTTCACCCTGGAAATCCGCCGGGGCGTGGCCCAGGTGCATGCGGGGCTGGCGGAGGATACGGTGGCGGTGCTGCACACCCGGGAACCGGTCTGGAAGGACATCGCCGCCGGCAACCGCAGCGCGGTGACCGCCCTGGCCGGCGACGATCTGGACATCGAAGGCGACAAGATCGCGGCGCTGCGTCTGCTCGGCTACTTCGAAAAAGTGGACTGAATCGGGCCGGAGGCCGCTTCCCGGCTTGCCCGCCCACGGGCAATCAGGGCATGCTCGGTGGCTGTCCACGACGGACTCGCCAACGATTCAGGAAGCTGTCATGCCGGAACGCCGCTGCAACGATTTATCCCTCTGGTTACGGGCCGGCGCGCTGACCGCGCTGCTGGCCTTGAGCGCCTGCGACAACGGCCCCGAACAGGACGCCGGCCAGCCCGCCGATAAGGCGGATCCGGCCGGTGAGCCCGCCGCGCCACGGGACGGCGGCTCAACCACGGCGGCGCCGACGGACAAGCTGCAAACCCGTCAGGAAACCCTGCGGCGCCGCGCGGACAACTGCAGCGGTGACGACTGCGCCAAGGTGGCGGTGGACCTGGAGCTTTACGAGGGCCAACCGGAGCTGAACCAGGCGGTGCGCCGCCGTATGGTCCAGCAGCTCGGCGGCAGCGGCGAAAACCAGGAGCCGCCGCCGGAGTCCCTGGAAGAGGCGGCGGAGCGCTTCCTGACCACCGCCGAGGAGATTCCCGGCGAGGGCAGCCGGGGCTGGGAACTCAGCGGCGAGAGCCAGCAACTGGGCCGCTGGAAGGATCTGCTGACGGTGGCCATCGACAGCTACGAATTCACCGGCGGCGCCCACGGCCTGCCGGTGACACGCTGGCTGAACTGGGATCTGGCCGCCCACCGCCCGGTCTCCCTGGGACAGGTGATCATTCCGGGCCAGGAAGACGCCTTCGAAGACGCGGCGCGGCGCGCCCACGACCGCTGGCTGGACAAGGAAGTGGATTCCGACGAGGACTTCCGCCAGGCCTGGCCGTTCCAGGAAAGCAGTGATTTCCGGCTTACCCGCAAGGGCCTGGTGCTGCACTACGACGTCTATTCCATCGCCCCCTATGTGATGGGCCAGCCCACCCTGACCCTGCCATGGAAAGACCTGGAAGGGGTGATCCGCGAGGAATACCGACCGGACGATGGCGCCTAGCCCTCAGCCCTGATCCCGCGACGCCCGGCACAGCTGCAGCCAGCGCTCCACCCCCGGGCTGCGGTATTTTTGCCGGTGCAACACGAAATAGAACTCACGGCTGAAATCCCGGTGCGGCACCGCCAGAGGCACCAGCGAACCGCGCCGGAAGGCCTCCCGCAGTGACACCCGCGACAGGCAACTGACACCCAGGCCGGTTTCCACCGCGCGCTTGATCGCCTCGGTGTGCTCCAGCTCCAGCAGCAGGTTGAGGTCCGGCAGGATGCCGTGCATGCCGCGCTCGAAGGTTTGCCGCGTACCGGAACCGGACTCGCGGACAATCCAGGTGGCGGCTTTGAGATCGTCGTCGTCCAGGCGCGGCTTGCCGGCCAGGGGATGGTCCGGGGCGCAGAACACCACCAGCTCGTCCTCCCGCCAGGGCAGCAGCTCCAGGTCACGGTGATTCATTTCCCCCTCGATCAATCCCAGGTCCAGATCGAACCCAAGAACCCGGTCGACAATGGCGCGGGTGTTGGCCACCTCCAGCTGTACCCGGGCCCCGGGCTGCTCGGCCATATAACGGGCCATGATATTCACCGCCAGATAGTTGCCGATGGTCAGCGTCGCCCCCACATTCAACTGGCCCAGTTCCTGATGGACGAGCAGCCCGGCTTCCAGATCCCGGGCCTGGCCGAGCAGGGCTTCCGCGCGGGGCCACAGTTGACGGCCCAGCTCATTGAGCCGCAAGCGCTTACCGGCGCGCTCGAACAACTTGATCTCGAACTGGGACTCCAGCTCCTTGAGCGCCCCGGAGGCGGCGGACTGGGACATGTTCAACTGAGCCGCCGCCCGGCTCACGTTCTCGTGGTGCGCGGTGGCCAGAAACACTTCCAGTTGCCGCAAGGTATAGCGCATGGCGATCACCTGCTGTATAAATGCGAACCATTGACGTTTAGTTATCTATATTGCCGATATCAAATATCGGAATTACCCATTTTACCGATAACCTCAAGGTGATTATATTCTCACCAACTGGATATTTCGGAATAAAAGCGTATTAGCATATGTCAAATTTGAATACTGAAACCGTCACCAGCGTTCGCCACTGGAATGAAACCCTGTTCAGTTTCACCACCAGTCGCGATCCCGGCTTCCGCTTCAAGAACGGCCATTTCACCATGATCGGTCTGGAGCAGGATGGCGGCCGCCCGCTGCTGCGCGCTTATTCCATTGCCAGCGCCAACTACGAGGAAGAACTGGAGTTCTTCAGCATCAAGGTGCCGGATGGTCCGCTCACGTCCCGGCTGCAGAAGATTCAGCCCGGCGACAAAATCTATGTGAGCCGCAAACCCACCGGTACCCTGGTGGCGGATCATCTGCTGCCCGGCAAACGTTTGTGGCTGCTGTCCACCGGTACCGGCCTGGCGCCGTTCCTGAGCATCATCAAGGACCCGGAAATTTATGAGCAATTCGATCAGGTGATCCTCACCCACGGGGTGCGCTACACCTCGGAGCTGGCTTACCGGGACGTGATCGAGAACGAGCTGCCGGATAACGAATTCTTCGGCGACATTATTCGTAACCAGTTGCTCTACTACCCCACGGTGACCCGCGAGCCCTATCGCAACAAGGGCCGGCTCACCGATCTGATGACCAGCGGCAAGCTGTTCGACGATCTGGAGTTGCCCAAGCCCAATTTGGAAGAAGACCGCTTTATGCTGTGCGGCAGTCCCGCCATGCTGAAGGACTTCACCAACATTCTGGACGACTGGGGTTTCCGCGAGTCCCGCGGCGGCCACATGCACGAGTACGTGATCGAGCGGGCTTTCGTCGAGAAATAAAAGCGGGCCACGATCAGGCACTCAATAAAAAACCCGGCTGTCGCCGGGTTTTTTATGCTTGGATTTCAGAATGCCAGGGTCACGCCTTGGTGCGTTCGGCGTCCCGCAGCGCTTTTATCTTGTCATGGTTTTCTTTCACACCCTGGTACTGCTTTTCCACCACGGCGCGCACCATTTCCGGCAGCTCCTCGTCGAGCACTTTCTGGTAGTTGTGCTTGGCCACGTCTTCACCACGCTCGCACTCATTGAGCACGGCTTCGTCGGTGCGATCCATGATCTTGGCTTTTAAATCCACCCAGCCACGGTGCAGGGCGCCGGCCACGCTGGTGCTGTCTTCCGGATCACCGCCGCTTTACGTTCTTTTGCAACGGCCGCATCGATCCCGACGGAGAAGTGTGACTGCCCACGGGGACAACGGACGACGATGACGCTAGGGTATCGATCCATTGTTCACAGGGGGTCGCATGACGAATTATCTGAGCACCATCATCAATCTTTTACCCGTGGTGATACCGGCCATTGTCGGCCTGGTGCTGGGCATCGTGTTCAGAAGCCGCGCGGCCAAGGCGTCCCTGCTGGTAATCATCGCCAGCGTGCTGTTGTTGTTGCAGGGCGTGTTCCAGGTGGCGACCAATCACTTCCTGATGCCGCTCAGCGGCAACGGGCTGTTGTCCTGGGAAGCCTATTCGATGATTGTCTCGGCGGGTTACTTCGTGCTCGGGTCGGCCACTCTCGGCTTGCTGCTGGCCGCCGCTTTCGTTGAACGCGGCCCTTACCGGCCGGCGGTGACGGCCAATCAAACCGAATCAGGGGAAGGCGCACTACAACCCCATCGCGGCACCCTGGTGCTGACACTGGGCCTGGTCGGCATGCTGCTGTTCTCACCGCTGGGGGTGGTGGCCTGGATATTGGGCGTGCTGGAACTCAAAGCCATGGACCGGGGCGAGCGGGATCCCGCCGGGCGGGGCACCACGATCGCGGGGATGATCTTCGGCATCATCGCCACCGTGATGATGGTGGTGTTTCTGGTCTCCGCCGCGATCTTCGTGTTCGCCTACCTGAACTCGCCGGGCTGGCGTTACTGACCTTACCGACGGGGCTTAAGCGTCACCGGCTGTTCATTGGCGTCGGTGGCGGCGGGTTGCTGGTCCAGATCGCGGACCAGCCCGCAGGCGATGCACTCCATCCAGGTGCCGTCGCCGTCGCTGCAGCGCTGAATACGGTCCATGGCGCCACAGCCGGGGCAGGTCGCCCCGGCGATGAACTGACGTTTAACCATAGCGGCCTCCCGGTGATGGCTAGCCGTCGATGCCGCTGTGGCGGAGCAGCGGCTCGACACTGGGTTCGCGGCCACGAAAATCCACGAACAATTCCATGGGCTCGCGGCTGCCGCCACGGGCGAGGATTTTCTCGCGGAAGTCACGGCCGGTGGCTTCGTTGAACGGCCCTTCTTCCTCGAAGCGGGCATAGGCGTCGCAGGACAACACCTCGGCCCACTTGTAGCTGTAATACCCCGCCGCATAGCCGCCGGCGAAGATGTGCCCGAAACCGTTCTGGAAGCGGTTGAAGGCCGGCGGCTTGATCACCGACACCTGCTCGCGCACTTCATCCAGCACCTGCTGGATGTTCAGGCCTTCGCGGTATTCCGCGTGCAGGCGCATGTCGAACAGCGAGAACTCCAGCTGGCGCATCATGCCCATGGCACTCTGGAAGTTCTTGGCGGCCAGCATCTTATCCAGGGTTTCCCGGGGCAGGGGTTCGCCGGTTTCGTAGTGGCCGGAGATCAGCGCCAGACCTTCCTCGGTCCAGCACCAGTTCTCCAGAAACTGGCTGGGCAGCTCGACCGCGTCCCAGGCCACACCGTTGATGCCGGAAATACCCGCCACTTCCTGCTCGGTGAGCATGTGGTGCAGCCCATGGCCGAACTCGTGGAACAGAGTGACCACTTCATCATGGGTGAGCAGGCCCGGTTTGCCGCCGGCCGGCGGCGCGAAATTGCAGGTCAGGTAGGCGACCGGGGTTTGCAGATCGCCGTCCAGCCGCCGGCGGCGCACCCGGGCGTCGTCCATCCAGGCTCCGCCGCGCTTGCCGCTGCGCGCGTACATGTCCAGATAAAAGGCGGCGCGCACGCTGCCGTCGTCGTCCACCAGTTCGAAGAAGCGCACATCCGGATGCCAGGTGTCCACGTCGTCGCGCTGGCGGAAGCGAATGCCGAACAGCTTACCGACCACCTGGAACATACCGTCGATGACTTTCTCCGCCGGGAACCAGGGGCGCAGTGCTTCATCGGAAAGATCGTAACGGGCTTCGCGGAGACGCTCGCTCCAATAACCCAGGTCCCAGGGCTGCAGGTCGTCGGCGCCTTGCTCGGCGGCGAAGGCTTTGAGCGCGGCCACTTCCCGCTCCGCCTGGGGTTTGGCGCGGCGCGCCAGGTCGTCGAGAAAACCGATCACTTCGTCCACGTCCCGGGCCATCTTGGTGGCCAGGGATTTGTCCGCATAGTGGGCGAAGCCGAGCAGATTGGCCTGTTCGTGGCGCAGTTTGAGAATCTCATCCATCACCGCGCCGTTGTCGTACTCGCCGGCCTGCGGCCCCTGATCGGACGCCCGGGTGGTGAAAGCCCGGTACATCTCTTCGCGCAGGGCGCGGTTCTCGGCGTGGCTCATGACCGCGAAGAACACCGGGAAATCCAGGGTCAGCAGCCAGCCCTGCTCCAGGCCTTCGGCGCGGGCGCGGTCGGCGGTGCCGGCCAGGGCGGTATCGGGCAGGCCGGCCAGTTCCGCTTCGTCGGTGATGTGCTTCTTCCAGGCCTGGGTGGCGTCCAGCAGGTTGTTCTCGAAACGGGTGGTCAGCTCGGAAAGCCGCTTGGCGTTTTCCATGTAGCGCGCTTTCTGAGCTTCCGGCAAGGCCACGCCGGAGAGTCGGAAATCGCGCAGCGTGTTGTCGATGTCCTTTTGCTGAGCCGGTGTCAGGGTTTTGAATTCGTCGCTCTCGCGCAGGGCCTGGTAGGCGGCGAACAGTTCACTGTTCTGGCCCACCTCGGTGCTGTATTCACTGATCAGCGGCAGGCAGGCGTTATAGGCCTCGCGCAGAGCGTCATCCTGGGCCACGGCGTTGAGGTGCGCCACCGGCCCGAACGCCTTCTCCAGACGCTCGTCTTCCTCGGACAGGGTCAGCTCCAGAGCCCGGTAGCTGAAGTCACCGTCGGCCAGCACCTTGCGAATACGCTCGCGGCCCGCTTCCACCAACTGCTCCACCGCCGGTTTGACGTGCTCCGGGCGGATGTCGGAAAAGGGCGGCAGGTCCGGGTAATCAATCAGCGGGTTGTGACTCATGGTGCCTCTCGCTATAACGGGTCTGATTCGTCTTGATGAATAGGTGTGAAATGGGGATTCGAAGCTTCCAGAACAAGGTGCCAAGCCAGGGTGAACGGGTTTTTATCGACCCGGCGTCCACGGTGATCGGTGATGTGGCGCTTGGCGACGACAGCTCCGTATGGCCCGGCGCCGTGGTGCGCGGCGACATGCACCGCATCGTCATCGGCGCGCGAACCAGTGTGCAGGATAACGCCGTGCTGCACATCACCCACGATTCCGCCTTCAATCCCGGCGGCTTTGCGCTGACCCTGGGCGACGACGTCACCGTCGGCCACCAGGCCATGCTGCACGGCTGCGCCATCGGCGACCGGGTGATGATCGGCATGCAGACCATGATCATGGACGGCGCCGTGGTGGAGAGTGACGTGATGCTGGCCGCCGGCAGCCTGGTCAGCCCCGGAAAGCGGCTGGCCTCCGGCTGGCTGTACCGGGGCCGCCCGGCCCGGCCGGTGCGCGAACTGACCGCCAAGGAGATCGAGTTCCTGCCCTACGTGGCCGGCAACTACGTGAAGCTGAAGGACCAGTACCTGGATGAGCTCCAGGACTCTTAAATCGCCCACATAAAAGACATGTTGCCGAAGCTGAGCGGGTCGTTGTTGTCACGCACCGGCGACGTGGAGGTTTGCACCGTCATGGTGAAACTGAATTCACCGGAGCGCACCCCGAAGCCGGTGATCACCGCGCCAACGCCGTCCCGCGCCTCGATGTCATAGCGGTCGGCGTGCTCTTCCAGATAGGAATAGCCCACATACTGGCCGCTCAAGCCGAGGAACACTTCCCAGCCGAAACCCGGGTTATCGAACAGACCGACCAGGGAGCCGGCGGTGCCGAGGCCGGCGTAATCGGGGATGAAGTTACCGGGCAGATTGCGGCCGAAACGGATAAAGCCGCCGACCTGGGCGCCGCCGTCAAAATTGTTCGCGTCGATACCCCAGGCGGCGCCCAGTTCGGTCTGATACCCGGCGTCGTTGGTGGTGCGGAAGAGACGGTGCGCGTGCAGGAAATAGACCCCACCGATGCCGTCGTGGCCAAGCTGGTTGTCCCAGCCCTGGGGCTCGTTGGCACCGACCACCTTGTGCACGAACTTTTGCGACTGCTCGGCGCCGGAATCCGGCCCCACGATACCGGCGCGTACCCCGTAGCCGAACAGGTTCTTCCGGTCCCAGCTGAACAGGCCCACTTCCAGGTTGGAATAACCCACATAGGGCAGATCGTTGTAATCCGGCGTGGCACGCGAGATGTCGGACGGCGTGATCATGATCTGTTGAAGACTGACGGTGAGCGCGTGCCGCTCATCGGCGGCGGACACACCCGGCAACGGATCCAGCGCGCGGGCCACGCCGCAGGTCAGGCCACCGTTGGCCTGGCAATCCGACTGCCCGTCGCCCACCCAACTGAAGCGAACGCCGTTGGTGTAGTTCTTATCCTGGCCGAGGAAGGCATCGTTATCCCAGGAAAAGCCGAAGGTGTTGGCCTGTGTCAGGGCACAACCCAGGCTCGCGGTAAGCAAGACCACCAGACGTGGCAGAAACATGAGTTTTCCTCAGCGCAAAAAAGCAAAAAGGCCGCCCAGGCAGTAGGCGGCAAGTGGCGGATATTTCAGCGGGTTTCACTCACCACCGCCAGCCGCGACGCGACAAAGTTTGTAAAATGGAATCGTGCCGGACCTAGCCGGCGCGCAGGCGCGCCAGTACCGGCGCGGTGTCCGGGCGCCAGCCGCGCCACACCAGGAACGCCTCGGCGGCCTGCTCCACCAGCATGCCGAGACCGTCGCACACCGCCGCTGCGTCGAGGCCTTCCGCCCAGCGCATGAACGGCGTGGGCTGGGCCCCGTAGACCATGTCACAGGCCACCGAGCCGGGCGCCACCAGGGCCGGATCCAGGGCCGGCATCTCGCCGTGCAAGCCGGCGGAAATGGCGTTGATCAGCACGTCGAACGGTTGATGGAGTTGATCGAGAGCGGCGGCGTGCAGGGGCACGCCCTGGCCCGCGAAACGCTCCACCAGCGCCTCCGCCCGGGCCGGCGTACGGTTGGCGATGACCACTTCCGCCGGAGCCTGCGCCAGCAACGGGCCCAGCACGCCGCGCACCGCGCCGCCGGCGCCAAGCACCAACACCCGGCGACCCGCCAGAGCCCAGCCCTGGTTGCCGCGCAGGTCGGCCATCAGACCGGCGCCGTCGGTGTTGTCACCGTGCAGCAGGCCGTCCACCCGCCACAGGGTGTTCACGGCGCCGGCCTGGCGGGCCCGCTCGGTGAGCCGGTCGCACAGATCAAAGGCCTGCTCCTTGAAAGGCACGGTAACGTTGGCACCGCGCCCGCCGGCGTCGAAAAACGCCGCCACCGCCGCCGGGAAGCCGTCCACCGGAGCTTCGATGCGCTCATAGACCAGGTCGTCGCCGCGCTGGGCGGCGAAGGCATGGTGGATGTCCGGCGAACGGCTGTGGCTCACCGGGTTACCGAATACCGCGTAACGGTCGCTCATAACCACTCCCGGTGGATCAGGAATTTCTCGTGCAACTCGGCTTCCGGCGAGCCGGGCTCGGGCCGCCAGTCGTAATCCCAACGCACCAACGGCGGCAGCGACATCAGGATCGATTCGGTGCGGCCGCCGGATTGCAGACCGAACAGCGTGCCCCGGTCGTAGACCAGGTTGAATTCCACGTAGCGGCCCCGGCGGTACAGCTGGAAGTCGCGCTCGCGCTGGCCGTAGGGCGTGGCCTTACGGCGCGCCATGATCGGCCGGTAAGCGCCGATGAAACCGTCGCCGATGCTGCGCATCAGGGCGAAACTGTGCTCGAAATCCAGGCGGTTGAAGTCGTCGAAAAACAGCCCGCCCACGCCGCGCGGCTCGTCCCGGTGCTTGATATAAAAATAGTCGTCGCACCACCGCTTGAACTCCCCATAGAGGTCGTCACCAAACGGCGCACAGGCGTCCCGGGCGGCCCGGTGCCAGGCCACGGCGTCTTCCTCGAAGCCGTAGAACGGGGTCAGGTCGAAGCCACCGCCGAACCACCACACCGGCGGTTCGCCTTCTTTTTCGGCGACGAAGAAGCGCACATTGGCGTGGCTGGTGGGCACATAGGGATTATGCGGGTGGATCACCAGCGACACACCCATGGCCTGGAACGAACGCCCGGCCAGTTCCGGCCGGTGCGCGGTGGCGGAGGGCGGCATGCGTTCGCCGAACACATGGGAGAAATTCACCCCGCCTTTCTCGATCACCGCGCCCTCGGTGAGTACGCGGCTGCGGCCACCGCCGCCTTCCGCCCGGTCCCAGGCGTCTTCGTCGAAGCGGCCCTGGCCGTCCTCGCTTTCCAGTGCCGCGCAAATGCGGTCCTGCAAATCGAGCAGATAATCCTTCACCGCCTGGGGGGATACGTCATTCATGTCAGTCTCGCAGGGTAAGGCCGCTTTGCAGGTCGATAATGGTGGACGGCTTACCGAGCGGATCGCAATCGCCGGTGACGATGAAATCCAGATCCGTGCCCAGCGCCTTGCCGACCTGAAACCGGTTACGCCCGGGCGGCCGCCCGGCGCGGTTGGCGCTGGTGGATACGATCGGCGTGCCCACCGCCGCCGCCAGGGCCCGCGCCAGCGGATGGGCGCTGACCCGCACCGCCACCTTGGCGTGGGCGCCGCGAATCCACGCCGGCACCCGCTCGGTGGCGTCCAGCAGATAGGTCACCGGCGCCGGCCAGGCCTGGCGCAGCGTTTCCCGCTGGCGGTCGTCCAGCCGCACCAGACCGTCCAGCTGAGCCAAGTCCGAAGCCACCAGAATCAGCCCCTTGTCCACCGGCCGCCGCTTGATCGCGAGCACCCGGCGTACCGCGTCCTCATCAAAAGGATCACAGCCCAGGCCATAGACGGTCTCGGTGGGATAGGCGATCACACCGCCGGCGCGAATAATGTGCGCGGCACTGAGCAGATGCTGACCGGACGCCGGCGTTTGCGGGTTCATTACCGTTCCTCACAGGATTACTGGCGGCGAAGGTACCCAAGCCCGGGCGGTCAGGCAAGCCCGCGATGGCGGCTGTAGCCGCCGGCCACCCGCTTGATGCGGCCCTCCAGTTCCAGGTCGGCGAGTTGCTCCGCCAGGTCGGTCATCGGTAAGCCGCTGCGCCGGGCCAGATCGTCCAGGCCGTTGATGCCGGTGGTGAAGTGCCCCAGCAGGCCGCTGTTGTCGTCCGGCGCGCCGGCCGCCGACAGCGCCGGGCTGTGCTCCAGGGTACGGCGGAAATCACCGAAGGCGTACAGCACATCGTCGACGCTTTCCAGCCAGTTGGCGCCATCGCGCAGCAGCCGGTGGCAGCCCTTGCTGAGGGGATTGTGCAGCGCCCCGGGGATGGCGAACACCTCGCGGCCCTGCTCGGCGGCGGTGCGCGCGGTGATCAGCGAACCGCTGCGCGGCGCCGCTTCCACCACGATGGTGCCGAAGCTCAAGCCGCTGATCACCCGGTTGCGCGCCGGAAAGTACTCCTTGCGCGGCTGGCTGCCGGGGGCGAATTCGGTGACCAGGGCGCCGCCGCCGTCGACGATCTGCTGCGCCAGCTTGCGGTGATGGGGCGGATAAATCCGGTCCGGGCCATTGCCGAGCACCGCCACGGTGGCGCCGGACGCGGCCAGCGCCCCCCGGTGGGCGGCGGCGTCCACGCCCAGTGCCAGGCCACTGGTGATAGTGAAGCCGGCGGCGGCCAGCGAACGGGCGAAGCGGAAGGCGTTATCGGTGCCGTCGGCGGACGCGGCCCGGGCGCCCACCATGGCCAGTTGCGGGCCGGCGAGCACGGCGGGGTCACCGCGTACCGCCAGAACCCCGGGCGCGTCCGGCAGGTCCGCCAGCAACGGCGGGTAATCGTCGTCGCCCAGAGCCAGCCAGCGCCAGCCCAGCGCGGACAAGGTCTTCAGGGTGTCGTGCAACGCCTCCGGGTGACGCAGCCGCCGCCCGTGCAGCGGGTTATTACCGGGCAACCAGGGTTTGAAGCCGGCCAAAGGGGTATCGTCGGGGGGACAGTCACGCAGCGCCCGGCCGAGACGGGCCGAATGCGGTGAAAAGGCGGCGCACAGCACCAGCCGTTTGAGTTGGGCATCCATCGCGCACCTCCCTGTGCGCCGTGCTAGACGGTTTTCAAAGTCGAATCAGTAGCTGCCTTCCGGGCTCTCCACGATGTCCTGCATGTAGATGGGGCGGGTGGACTCCATGATCAGGCCGTAGCTGACCTTTTCATGCACCCGGAACAGCACCAGAGTGCCGGCCTTGGTGCGCGGCAGACGCACCATTTCATCCTGCTGGCGGTCGCGCACCAGCTCGCCCTGCTGGAAGATTTCCAGCACGTGGCCGGGTTCCATGCCCTCGCGCGTGCCCCGGTTGATCACTACCACGTCGTTACGCGCCACGCTGTTGATGCGGTCGAAGAAACGAATGATGTGACCGGTGACTTTCTCGTCGGGGGCGTGGGGGTAAAGCACCGCGCGCACTTCCCGGTCCGGCTGCTCGAACAGGCGGTCGTCCACGCGCACGTCCTCGGAGGAGCGGATCACCTCCAGAGTGGTCATGTCTTGTTCCTGGTCGCGGACACTGGCCAGGCCGGTGCGGCGGGCTTCATAGCCGAGCACTTCCTGGGTTTCCGGGTCCACGTATTCCTCACCCACCCGGTAAATGCCGTAGCGGCGCTGCAGGTCGGCGAAGCGGTCTTCCGGGTCCCGCGCATAGACGGTGTCACCCATGCCGAACACCACCCGGCGGTCCTGGCCGCCAATCAAATAGGGGGCGGAGAGAATCTCGTCACGGTCCATCACCAGGGCGTCCTTGAGATAGCTCTGGATGGCGCTCATGGGAATCGCGGGAATGGCGCTGTCACGGTCCACTTCACGCACCCGGGGCGTGAGCTTGACGGTGCCGTCGGACAGCTTGGTGCGCTTCACGTTATCCCGGTTGACGCTCAGGCGCGGCTCGCCGTCCTGCCAGAATAGGCGGATTTCATCGCCGGGATAGATCAAATGCGGGTTGTCGATGTCCGGGTTGTCGTGCCAGAGTTCCGGCCACTGCCAGGGGTGTTCGAGAAAACGGCCGCTGATGTCCCAAAGGGTGTCGCCCTTTTTGACGTAATAGACATTCGGATGGTCGTCTCGTAGCGCGATGGTGTCGGCCATGACGGCGGACGTCACCACCAGCAACCCCACGTACAGGATTCGCTGCAGCGATTTCATCATCAGCGGATTCCTTTTATCATTATTGGTGTCCGCGGAACGGCGAACACACCCCCGGATCGAGCACAGTCGTTTTTGGATATTAGCAACGCTATCATATATTTAGCAACCGACTTTAAAGCACTCTCCCAAGTGTTTGAAAACTCAGGAGCCCCATGGCCAAGCTTGAGATACTCGAATTCCCAGACCCACGCCTTCGCACCGTAGCAAAACCGGTCGAGACGGTGGATGACGCGCTTCGCAAACTGATCGACGACATGATTGAAACCATGTACGAAGCGTCGGGAATCGGGCTGGCGGCGTCCCAGGTGAACGTGCACAAGCGGCTTTTGGTGATCGACGTGTCGGAAACCCGCGATCAGCCGCAGGTGTTCATCAACCCGGAGATCACGCCCCTCACCGAGGATCTGGCCCCCTATGAAGAGGGCTGCCTGTCGGTGCCCGGCTTCTACGAGAAGGTGGAGCGCCCTTCACGGGTGCGCATCAACGCCCTGGACCGCAACGGCGAGCCGTTCGAGATCGAGACCGACGGGCTGCTGGCCACCTGCATCCAGCACGAAATCGACCACCTCAACGGCAAACTCTTTGTCGACTATGTGTCCCGCCTGAAGCGTGATCGGATCAAGAAGAAGCTTCAGAAAGTGCACCGCCAACAGGCCTGAGAACTGATTTGAAACCGCTTCGCCTCGCCTTCGCCGGCACCCCGGATTTCGCCGCCGTCAGCCTGCAAGCGCTGCTCGACGGCCCGCACACCGTCGCCGCGGTGCTCACCCAGCCGGATCGCGGCGCCGGCCGCGGCAAGAAAGTGCAGCCCGGGCCGGTGAAAAAACTGGCCCTGGAACACGACCTGCCGGTGCTGCAGCCGGACTCCCTGAAGACCGACGAGATCCAGAACCAATTGCGCGAGCTGGATCTCGACGCGCTGATCGTGGTCGCCTACGGGCTGATTATCCCCCGCGCGGTGCTGGCCCTGCCCCGGCTCGGCTGCGTCAACGTGCACGGCTCGCTGCTGCCACGCTGGCGCGGCGCCGCGCCGATCCAGTGGGCGATCCAGGCCGGCGACCGGGAAACCGGCACCACCATCATGCAAATGGACGCCGGGCTGGACACCGGCCCGATGCTGCTCAGCGAAGCGCTCACCATCGGCGACCGCGAGACCGGCGGTGAGCTGCACGACCGCCTGGCCGAGCAGGGCGCCCGGCTGCTGGGCACCGTGCTCGAAGATCTGCCCGGCCACCTGGAGCGGGCCCGGCCGCAACCGGAAGAGGGCGTCACCTATGCGTCCAAGCTGACCAAGGCCGGCGCCCGGCTGGACTTCCGGCTGCCCGGCGCCGCCCTGGTCAACCGGGTGCGCGCCTTCAACCCCTGGCCGGTGGCCTGGGTGGATTTCGGCGGCCAGGCCCTGCGGGTATGGGACGCGGCGGAAGTGCCGGATGCCGGCGAGCCGGAGCCCGGCCGCATCGTCACCGTCAGCGACGACGGCCTGACCGTGGCCTGCGGTGACGGCGCCGTTCTGTTAAGCCGGGTCCAACTGCCCGGCAAACGCCCGATGACCGTGGCCGAAGTACGGCGCGGTCACCCCGAGCTGTTCCAGCCGGGGGCCACTCTTGAGTAACGCGCCGGCCCCCCGGCTGGCGGCGGTGCGCGCCCTGGAGCGGGTGCTGCCCGGCGAGGGGGACGGCGCCAGCCTCCGCGAAGTGCTGGCCCGCGGCGTGCCCGACGGCGCCGCCGGGGGCCTGATGCGCGACCTCTGCTTCGGCGTCTGCCGCTACCTCCGGCCGCTCAACCAGTGGCTCAACGGCCAGCTCGACAAGCCCCTTAAACCGAAAGCCCAGGCGGTACGCCTGGCGGTGCTGTGCGGCCTCTATGAACTGTGGTTCACGGAGCGCCCGGCCCACGCGGTGGTCAACGCCTACCCGGAGCTCTGCCGCCAGCTGAAAGCAGGCTGGGCCAGCGGCCTGATCAACGCCTTGCTGCGCAAGGCCGACCGCCTGGACCCGGCGGCGGTGTTCGCCGACTACGACCCGGCGGTGCGCTATTCACTGCCCGGCTGGCTGTGGCGGGCCTTCCAGCAGGACTGGCCGGAGCAGGCCGACGACCTGGCCCAAGCGGCCCTGGCGCCGCCGCCCTTCACCCTGCGCGTGAACCGTCGCCGGCACGACCGCGACCAGGCGCTGGCCGAGCTCGGCGAGGGCGCCCGGCCCGGCGACCTGTCGCCGTGGAGTCTGTATCTGTCGCCACCGCGCCCGGTGTCGCAACTGCCCGGCTTCGAGAGCGGCGGCTATTCGGTACAGGACGAAGCCGCCCAGTTGCCGGTGGAGTGGCTGGCGGCGCCGGACGGGGGCCGGGTGCTGGACGCCTGCGCCGCCCCCGGCGGCAAAACCGGTCAGATACTGGAGGCGTTTCCCGGCGCACGGGTCACCGCCCTGGACCTGTCCGCGCGCCGCCTGGACCGGGTGCGCGACGCCCTGCGCCGCATCGGCGCCGACGCCGAGCTGGTGCAAGGCGACGCCGCCGAGCCGCACGGCTGGTGGGACGGCGAAGCCTTCGACGCCATCCTGCTCGACGCACCCTGTTCCGCCAGCGGCATTCTGCGCCGCCAGCCGGACGTGAAATGGCACCGGCGGCGCACCGACCTGCCACCCTTGGTGGATTTACAAGCGCGCATGCTGGATGCACTATGGCCGCTTCTGCGCCCCGGCGGCCGGCTGGTGTACGCCACCTGCTCGGTGCTGCGCGACGAGAACGATCGTCAGATCGCGGATTTCCTGGCGCGCACCGGCGACGCCGAGGACCGCACCGAGCGGCCGGCCGGCGCCGCGCCGGTGGCGGCGGGATGGCAATTGCTGACACGGGATAACGGGCCCGACGGCTTTTATCTGGCCTGCCTGCATAAACGCAAGGCGGCCGACGACAACAAGGTGACCGACCAGCGATCATGAAGATCATCATTCTCGGTGCCGGCCAGGTGGGCGGCACCCTGGCGGAGAACCTGGCGGGGGAACGCAACGACATCACCGTCATCGATATCGACGGCGAGCGCTTGCGGGAACTGGGGGACCGTCTGGACATTGGCACCGTGCTCGGGATGGGCTGCTATCCCTGGGTGCTCAAGGAAGCCGGCGCTGAAGACGCCGACATGCTGATCGCCGTGACCAATTCCGACGAGGTCAACATGATCGCCTGCCAGGTGGCCTACACCCTGTTCCGCACCCCCACCAAAATCGCCCGTATCCGCACCGCCCATTACACCAGCCGCGCGGACAAGCTGTTCAACGAGAACGCCATCCCCATCGACGTGATCATCAGCCCGGAGCAGGTGGTCACCGACTATATCAAGCGACTGATCGAACACCCCGGCGCCCTTCAGGTGGTCAACTTCGCCACCGGCCGCGTGCAGCTGGTGGCGGTGCGCGCCTATTACGGCGGCCCGCTGGTGGGCAACGAGCTGCGCGAGCTGCGCAAGCACATGCCCAACGTGGACACCCGGGTGGCGGCGATTTTCCGCCGCAACCGGCCGATCATTCCCGAGGGCAACACCGTCATCGAGGCCGACGACGAAGTGTTCTTCATCGCCGCCAAGAACGACATCCGCGCGGTGATGAGCGAGCTGCGCCGCCTGGAGCACAACTACAAGCGGGTGCTGATCGCCGGCGGCGGCAACATCGGCTATCGGCTGGCGAAGAGCATCCAGCACCGCTACAACGTAAAGATCATCGAACGCTCGCCGCAGCGCGCCGAATGGCTGGGCGAACGGCTCGGCCACACCGTGGTGCTGCAGGGCCTGGCCACCGACCGCGACGAGCTGCTCAAGGCCAACATCGAGAACACCGACGTGTTCTGCGCGCTCACCAACGACGACGAAGCCAACATCATGGCCTCATTGCTGGCCAAGCGCCTGGGCGCGCGCAAGGTAATGACGCTGATCGCCAACCCGGCCTACGTGGATCTGGTGCAGGGCCACGACATCGACATCGCCATCTCGCCGCAGCAGTCCACCATCGGCAGCCTGCTCACCCATGTGCGGCGCGGCGACGTGGTCAACGTTTATTCCCTGCGCCGGGGCGCGGCGGAAGCCATCGAGGCCATCGCCCACGGCGACGCCAAGTCCTCCAAGGTGGTGGGCCGCGCCATCGAGGACATCGACCTGCCCGAGGGCACCACCATCGGTGCCGTGGTGCGCGGCGAGAAAGTGCTGATCGCCCATGACGACATCGTCATCGAGCCGAATGACCACGTGATTCTGTTCCTGATCGACAAACGCCGCATTCGGGACGTGGAAAAACTGTTCCAAGTTGGTTTCACGTTCTTCTAGGGGACCCTGCCCATGCACTTCGCGCTGATCTCGAAGATTCTGGGCCTGCTGCTGGTGGTCTTCAGCTTCACCATGATGCCGCCGGTGGCGGTGGCCTACCTGTACCGGGACGGCAGCGAAGGCCCCTTCCTGGTGTCGTTCTCGATCTCCATGCTGCTGGGTCTGGCCCTGTGGCTGCCGTTCTTCCGCCAACGGGCGGAGCTGCAAGTGCGCGACGGCTTCCTGGTGGTGACCCTGTTCTGGTCGGTGCTGGGTGTGATCGGCGCGCTGCCGATGCTGATTTCCGAGGCGGTGCCGGTGGGCTTCACCGACGCGGTGTTCGAATCCGTGTCCGGCCTCACCACCACCGGCGCCACGGTGCTGTCCGGGCTCGACGAGCTGCCCAAGTCGATGTTGTTTTACCGCCAGCAACTGCAGTGGCTGGGCGGCATGGGCGTTATCGTGCTGGCGGTGGCGATTCTGCCGATGCTGGGCATTGGCGGCATGCAGCTGTACAAGGCGGAGATTCCCGGCCCGATGAAGGAGTCCAAGCTGACGCCGCGCATCGCCGAGACCGCCAAGGCCCTGTGGTACGTGTATCTCGCCATCACCATCGCCTGCGCGCTGGCCTACTGGCTGGCCGGCATGACGCTGTTCGACGCTATCTGTCACAGCTTCAGCACCGTCTCCACCGGCGGCTTCTCCACCCATGACGCCTCCATGGCGTACTGGAACAGCACGCCCATCGACTTTATCGCCACGGCGTTCATGTTGATTGGCGGCATCAGTTTCGCCCTGCATTTCGCGGTGTGGCGCGGCAAAACCCTGCTCGCCTACATGCGCGATCCGGAGTGCCGCTTCTTCCTTGGCCTGATGCTGCTCTACATGCTGATGGTGGGCGGCGGCCTGCTGGTGTTCGGGATTCACGAGGCCCCCGGGGAAGCCACTCGCCACGCGGCCTTCCAGGTGGCGTCGTTCGGCACCGGCACCGGCCTGACCAGCACCAACGCGGCGGCCTGGCCGGGGTATATCCCGTTGCTGCTGGTGTTCACCAGTTTTATCGGCGGCTGCGCCGGCTCCACGGCGGCGGGCATGAAAGTGGTGCGCGCCGCGCTGGTGTTCCGGCACAGCATCCGCGAGCTGCGCCGGCTGATATACCCCAACGGGGTGTTCGCGCTGCGCTTCGGCAAGCATGTGGTCAACGACCGGGTGCTGCAGGCGGTGTGGGGCTTCGTGGGCGTCTACATCACCCTGTCGGTGATCTTCACCCTGCTGTTCACCATGACCGGCATGGACCTGACCACGGCGGTGAGCGCGGTGGCCGCGTCGATCAACAACCTGGGCGTGGGCATCGGCCAGGTGGGCGGCGGCTTCGCCAATATCACCGACGAAGCCAAGTGGATGATGACCCTGCTGATGCTGCTCGGCCGCCTGGAGATCTTCACCTTCCTGGTGCTGTTCACGCCGCTGTTCTGGCGCCAGTAGTCAGGGTACGTCGAGCCGGTAGACCCGCTTCGCGGTGTCGTAAAACAACGCCTGCTTCTCGGACTCTGAACATTCCCCGGCCAGTCGCTTAAAGGCATTCCAAAGCACCGCGTAGGAACAGGACAGCTGGTCCACCGGGAAGTTGCTCTCGAACATGGCGCGCTCCACGCCGAAGGCGTCCACGCACACCTGGAACCAGGGCCGCCACAGGTCCGCCAGTTCTTGAGAAGAGGGCGGCCGGGGCCGGCGATCCAGCTCGAAGCCGCAGCTGTGCATGCCCAACCCGCCCAGTTTCACCGACACGTTCGGGCAGGCGGCCAGCGCCTCGATGGCACGGCGCCACTCGCTGAATACCTGCTCGCCCCGGCCGGCGTAATCGCCCACGCCCAGCACACCACCGACGTGGTCCAGCACGATGGCGGTCTCCGGGAAGGCCCTCGCCAGATCGGTGAGGTCGTCGATCTGGTGGAAGTAGTTCCAGCAATCGAAACTCAGCCCCAACGGCGCCAGCTCCGCGAAGCCCCGGCGCAGATCCTGGTCCAGCAGCAGCCCCGCCGGCAGCACCCGGCGGGTGGTGCGGATATTCGGGTCCGGGTCCCAGACACTGGACTGGCGGATGCCCCGGAAGCGGCCCTTGCCGGCGTCCAGGTGGGCCTCCAGCACATCCTTCACCGCCGCGCCCTGGCGGAGATCCGTGTAGCCAACAATGCCGGTGCACACCCGCCCGTCGGTGGCGGCGGCGACACTCTCGGCGAACACGGTTTCGCCCACCGGGCGCAACGCCTCGTCGCCGTCGCTGTAGTACCCTTCCGAACATTCCACGAACACCGTGGCACGCACGTCGTGGCCGGCGGCCAGGTCGCGCTCGATGTCGTCGCGCAGATAGCGCGGGCGGGGCGCGCCCCAAAGATGGTGGTGCGGATCAATGATGGCCCGATCCGGCTCCAGTATCGGCTCCTCATGCAGGGCCAGCCAGTCAGTATCCGGGGCGGGCAGAATCACCCGGCCGGAGGCGGGTGCGGACGTGTCACGGTTCATTGAATTAGTCTCTCCCGATGGGTCGTTATTATTTACCCATCCAACATTAGCATGGAGTTCCGATGAGCGATTTGATCCAGTACCAGCGCGAGGACGGCATCGTCACCCTTACCCTCAACAGCCCGGAGACCCGCAACCCGATCTCGGACGACGACATGATCGAGGCACTGCTGGCCGCGCTGGAGCGGCTGGAAACCGACCCGGACGCGCGGGTGGCGATTCTCACCGGCGCCGGCAGCGCGTTTTCCAGCGGCGGCAACGTCAAGAAGATGGGCGCCGCCGGCGGCCTCAACGACGCCCGCCCGGCCAGGACACGCCTCAACTACAAGCAAGGCATCCAGCGCATTCCCCTGGCGTTCGAGAAGTTGGAAGTGCCGGTGATCGCCGCGGTGAACGGCCCGGCGGTGGGCGCCGGCTGCGACCTGGCCTGCATGTGCGACCTGCGCATCGCCGGCGAGAGCGCCTGGTTCGCGGAGAGCTTCGTGAAACTGGGCATCATTCCCGGCGACGGCGGCGCCTGGCTGCTGCAGCGGGTGGTGGGCTTTTCCAAGGCGGCGGAAATGGCGCTCACCGGCGACCGAGTCAAAGCGGACGAAGCGCTGGCCTGCGGCCTGGTCTCGCGGGTGGTGCCGGACGACCAACTGTTGGACGAAGCCCGCGCGCTGGCGCAACGCATCGCCGTGAACCCCACCCAGGCGGTGCGCATGACCAAACGGCTGCTGTGGGCCGGCCGCTCCCTGCGCCTGGACGCCCTGCTGGAAATGTCCGCCGCCATGCAGGCGCTGGCCCATTCCACCTCGGACCACCAGGAAGCGGTGCAGGCCTTCATTGATAAGCGCGCGCCGGACTTCACCGGCGACTGACCGCCGCGAAAAGCGACCGCAAAAAAAGCCCCGCGGGGTGGCGGGGCAAAAGGGGTCGAATCGCTCCTCCCGAGCGAGAATCAGGCGATGTTGTTCACCCGGCGGCTGTTGCGGAACAGCTGGTCCATCTCACCCTCGTAATAGGCTTCCACGCGGGGGTTCATCACTTTCTTCCACAGCGGCGGCACCAGAGCCAGCACGTACATGGCGGCGTACCCGCCCGGCAGCTGCGGGCTCTCTTCGTAGTGACGCAGCACCTGATAGCGGCGCTTGGCGTACGCGTGGTGGTCGCTGTGCCGCTGCAGCTGGAACAGCGCCAGGTTGGTGAGCAGGTAGTTGGAGTTCCAGCTGTGCGCCGGGGTTACCCGCTCATAGCGGCCCTTGTCATTCACCCGGCGGTGCAGGCCGTAGTGCTCGATGTAGTTGATCACTTCCAGGGTGAAGGCGGCCACGAAGCTCTGCGCCACAAAGAACAGCACACCCATCCAGCCGAACGCGAGACCGAACGCCACCGCGAACAGCGCGGAAATCGCATACCACCAGATCAGCTCGTTGTGGCGACTGATGTTCTTCTTGCCCTTGCGCTCCAGATACTGCTTTTCCAGCTTCCAGGCGTTCAGGAAGTTGTGCTTGAAAGCGCGCGGCAGGAATTCATACAGCCCCTGGTTGTACTGAGAGGAAGAGGCGTCCTCCGGGGTCGACACATGCACGTGGTGGCCACGGACGTGCTCCACCTTGAAACCGGCGTAGGTCACCGAGGACAGCAGCAGGCCGCCCATCCAGTTCTCCAGCTTGGGATCCTTGTGCACGAACTCGTGGCCCAGGTTGATGGCGATGATGCCGCCCACGGTGCCGATCGAGACGATCCAGCCCAGCTGGCCGAGCAGGGAATAGTCGTTATTGACGAACACCCAGCCGGAGAAGAACAGCACGCCCAGCCAGATAAAGCCCATCAGGAACAGGGCGCCGGTGTAGATTCGCTCCTGACTGAGCGCGGGGACCTGTTCATGTTCGTCCGGGTTGGAAGGGTCCTTGCCGATCATGTAGTCCAGCACCGGAATAATGCCGAACACCACGAAGTACAGGAACCAGGCCCAGTAATCCTGGGTGCCGGACTCACGGCCGATGAAGGCGCTCAAGGGCAACAACGGCAGCACCGCCGCCCAAAACGCCAGATAACCCCACTTCTTAAGCTTCAGCATGGTATCGGAATGCATTTTCGCGAACATGGTTCGTCTCCTCCCTGGCCTTGGTCCTCGCCAGGCTCTGTCTTTAGCCAGCAGGCTGGTCGAGCGAACGAATCCGGCCGACACAACCGTTACTTTGTCATTCTTCGATGGCAACATTAACAGCAATTCTTGAATTGTCAAACAACTCAATTCGTGACACAGAAGGAAAGTGCGCGGATAATACCGCCAGAACCTGGAGGAGCCCCATGTCGCTGAAAGCCGTGAGTCTCAGTGAACAGATTGCCGAGCACCTGAGCGAACGCATCGTGCGCGGCGACCTCGCGCCCGGCGAAAAGCTGCCGGAAGCGGAGCTCGCCAAAGAGCTGGATGTGAGCACTAACTCACTCCGAGAGGCCTTCAGACTGCTGGAAAAGCGGCACCTGATCCGCCTGCAACCGCGCCGGGGCGCGCGGGTGTGCGAGGTCACGGAAAGCGAGGTCCGCGACCTGTATAACTTCCTGTTCCTGTTGCTCTCCCACCTGGCCGCCAAAGCGGCCCGGGACTGGAAGCCCGGCGAGATCGAGGATCTGGCCATGATGCTGCCGGAGCTGGAGCGCCACTACCGCAACGCCGACATCCCCGGCGCCCACCAGGTCGCCTTCCGGTTCGTGGAGATGGCCACCGCCCGCTTCGCCCGCAACCGCTACCTGGCCGACGACATCGAAGACCTGGTGCCCCTGCTCAAGCGCTTCTCGTACATCGCCCTGCAGGAAGACACCACCGAATTCGACATGTCATTGCAGATCTTCCAGCGGCTGCTGCAAAACGTGCTGGCCCGCAACGCCGACCAGGCCGCCGCCGACATCCGCGAGTACGGCGACAACCAGTGCCGGCTGGTGCTGCGGGCTATTGCCAAGCGGGATGCGGCTTAAGGCTAGCTGCTTCCAAGCATGTAGGTCCGAAGCTGATGCTCCTCGCGCATGACATAGAGGACAAGAACCCGCGCCCCTTCCTCACGATAAAAAACCCGACACGGCGGCACCACGACTTCCCGGTACACGGAATGGGGCAGTTCAGGAGGGAGGCGTCCGGACTGAGGAAACTCGTTGAGTCGCTCGACCTTATCGAGCACTGCGTTGACCAGATCGCTGGCCGCGGCGGGATTGTCCAGAGCAATGTACTCAGCGACAGCGTCCAATTGCTGAAGCGCGGGTTCCGTCCAAACTACCTCAGCCATTTACTCATTTTCTCCCTGGCCTCACTTTGGCTGTACGTTCTTCCCTCAAGTACAGCGCGCTCTCCCCGTGAGAGCCCCTCAAGCAATTCAAGCCGACGCTTCATGAACTCGTAATCCTGAACGTCGACGAGATAGGCGGACGGCTGACCGTGTTCCGTGATCAGCACAGGCTCCTTGGAGAGGTGTAAATCCGCGAGAATCTTCGTGGCCTGACGCTTTAGATTAGTAACCAGCTCAACTTTCATGGTCTCACCTTGGATCGAACCAATAGTGCTACTAAAGTATCACTTCCTAGCTGGGGCAGCCACATTGAACGCTACACAGTTGCTAATCCATAAGTCTTTCGGGTGCATCCATGTCCTCGTGCAGGACACGAACAACAAGCACCTCCGGCTCAAGCACCTGATAAAAAACAGCGTGGTGCTCCACCTGCAATCTGCGATACCCGGGAAGAACGTGGGCATAATCCGTACCGAGTGACGGATAATTGATGAGCTGTTTCATCCCGGCCGCCAGCTGATCCAGGTATGTATCCGCCTGATCCGCACCCCATTCTTCACAGGTATATATCCAAATCCCGATGAGGTCCGACTCGGCCTTCGGCGTGACGCTCAGCTTAAGCACTAATCAGACGCCTTCACTCGCTTACGGCCAGCCGCCTTGATAGCGGCCATATCAAGCGGCTTGGGTTGCCCACTGGACTCACCCTCAGCGAGAGCCTGCCTCAGCATGGCAAGACGCTCCTTGGCTTGCTGGTCCCTTCGGATAAGATCGCGGATATACTCACTATCATTGCCGAAGTGGCCGCTTTCAATCTGGCCTTTCACCCAGTCGTCTTGCTGTTCCGTCAGCGTGATGGTTTTCCGGTGCATGCTCATGGCTGGTACTCCTGACACAGCAAAGTATGACAATATCATACTCGCTCTCGATGCCGGATCAATACATCCTCGGAGCTCAGGCCCCAAGTCGGATTGCCGCCGTTAGGCTTCAACCGGCCAGGTTGTGTACTTCGACTGCCAGCGACGGCTAGCTGTCATGTTCGATTCTACTGCCGTGGATTTTCTTCACGGGAATAGCCTCCAGGTCCAAGCCTTCCAGACACCTAACGTTGACGGCCCACCCGTCAAACGGTTCGACCCCTTCGCGTAACTCCTGCGACGTGGGGTCGCTTGGACGCCTGAACGGCAAGATACCGCATACCGGGCAGAAGTAATCCTTCGCCGTTTTCGAACCCCATTGGTATAGCGTGAGATGCGTCCACGGCACCAACAAACGAAGTCTGTCCCTGGCAACCCGATGGTTCAGCGCACCTCGACGGATGCACACGGAACAATCACAGGCGCGGACGTGATCGATGTCCGCATCGACCTCAAAACGAATCCGTCCGCAATGGCAGGAACCTTGATACGTCTTCATAGGTTTTCCGTTGCAAACCCACAGGCGTGAGCGCAAAGCGGATTCGCTCGCTGGATTGCCGTGTTAGATACCATTCAGGTTTTCTCGGAGTACCTTATGCCGGTGAGTGAAGACACGACGAATAAACCAGCCTACGAGCCCACGCGCCATACGCGGTTGACACGTCAGCTGATCCACCAACAGGACCGCCTCGGGCTCAGAAGCACAGGGTGCAATATACCGCTCGTGGCGCCACAGTTTCATGGAGCCCATTGGGACTGCTCGACGAAGCCAACACCCGGAGTGAGTTCCACCAGCGTCATGTCCGAGTAGTCGATGGGCAGAAAACCGAATAGAAAGACGTAGCTGCGGAACATCCGGGCGCCCGGCTGTACTCGGATATCCGCCAGCGACTTCATCTGTTTCGGTGTTGTCATACGAAAGAACGGCCGCATCTCCGCCGAGATACCCTCGACCGACGTGATCCACTCCCAGACGCGCTCGCTGGGTGCCCGCAACGTTGACTCAAAGCGGATTGAAATTGGTTTACTCACTTCGGTGCTCCGTGTCTAGGCGGCCAACGCCCCGCTGCAGCAGTCAGCGTAGCGAGTCCGGCGCCGACAGGCACGAACTGTTATGTTTCGTTTGAAGGCTTCTTTATAGCACTAAAGAAAGATGAAAGGCCCATAAGGAAAGAAGTCCGATGACAATGATTGAACTAATGCCATCCGGGGCAACCTCAAACCATTCAGCATTCACAGCTCCTTTAGATACAGAAAAACGTAATACGCGCCATCATGCGCTCGTCACATGCACGGCATTGCTATGTGTGGCCTTCTTTAACACTTGAAGTGCCAAACAGCTTCTTTGCGACTTTTCTGGACACAAAACCTGTAATAAAAAACGCCGGGATGTGCCACCACCAAAAAACCAACAGCAGGTCCAGGATTTCATTGGGAGCTCCAGTCACAGCGCCAACACCAAGCATTAATCCAAAGGGGATAGGCACCATGACGATCGTTGCCGGGGCCCATGAAGGAGTAAAAAGCAACGTATAAACCACCGAGCAAAATAGCACTCTCCTCCCTGCTGGCAAAAACCTAGCCAGCAATGTGGCTGCCGTAGCGACAAGAAGCAAAACACCCATTGCCTCAAGAAATACTATTAGCACCTAGCTTTCCTTCCACATAACGCCCACGTTCAGGTGCGTTTGAGGCGATGACCGCTTTTGCGACAGCAAAAGTGGGCAGCGGGTCAAACGTCACCTGCAACGTGTTGTTAGCAGTCGGCTCACCACACATACATACTGGACTCTTTGTTCATAACCCTAAGATTGATCGCTTCCGCAGGCTCCCCGGCGGCAGCGCCGAAACACACATGAAGTGGCAACAGGTGCTCCTCTCGCGGATGACAATACCTTGCTCCTGGGGCATCGGACCAGCGAATTAGTTTTTGTCGCCGTTGCTCTGCTGAATAGGTTGGATTACAGCATGTGTCGCCTAACCACTGCTCAAATTCGCGATTGGACTGGGATAATTCAACGATCTCTGGTGCAAAGAAAGCTTTCAAATTATGGAATGAAAACCCCGAACCAATGAGCAATACGTTTTCACGCTCCAAGCCTCGTAATGCCTCGCCGACAGCTATGTGGCTTTCAGGATCTAGCGAGCTCAACAAAGACAGTTGGACGCAGGGAATATCTGCCTCGGGGTACATGATCTTAAGCGGCACGAAAACACCATGATCTAACCCTCGCTCGTGATCCATGTTCACATCAATCCCGGCGCACTCAATCAACCGGTGTAGCTCGCCAGCTAATGACGGCTCGCCTCGGCAAGGATATGTAATTGAATACGATTCTTCTGGAAAGCCGTAATAATCGTAGATCAGTGCCGGCGCTTCAGCTGCCGTGATGGTTAGGACTCTCTCTTCCCAATGAGCACTAACCACGACAACGGCCTCGGGGCGACCGAGCCTTGCGCCCAACATCTCCAAGGAAGCCACCATTTCACTATGGCCTGGATCACCCAAAAGCGGCATGGGTCCACCACCATGAGAAATAAATACGGGCTGAATTCGACTTAGCACTTTCTTTCTCCCGACTGCTAACAGGTATTAGGCCGCGCGCTCGTTGATTGGATAAACACGCGCGCGTCATATCCTGTAATATCCGATTTCAATTGTCTGAAATAGAAGCAGAAATTTTTGGATGTGACAAACCGACCGAATGGCTGGCGCATAAACACAAAAAACGCGGCCGAAGCCGCGTTCTTGATGCGAGAGAGGCCGGGGCTTGCGGTGGGCAAGCCCCGGTTTATTACCGGCCGAGAATATCCCGGGCAATAATCTCTTTCATGATCTCGCTGGTGCCGCCGTAAATGCGCTGGATGCGCGCGTCGACGAAGTCGCGGGAGATCGGGTATTCCTGCATGTAGCCGTAGCCGCCGAAGAGCTGCAGGCATTGGTCCGCCACTTTGCCTTGCAGCTCGGTGGTGGTGAGCTTGGCGATGGAAGCGTTGGTGGTGCTGAGTTCGCCGCGGTCGTACTGCTCGATGGATTGCTGGCAGAAGGCTTTGTTGACCTGGACTTGGGCGTGCAGGTCGGCGAGCACGAAGCGGGTGTTCTGGAATTTGCTGATCGACTGGCCAAAGGCCTGGCGTTCCTGGGTGTAGGCGATGGTGCGGTCGATCATGCCTTCGCAGGCGGCGACGGCGCCGAGGGCCAGGATCAGGCGTTCGCGGGGCAGTTCGTTCATCAGGTTGGCGAAGCCGCGCCCTTCCCCGCCGAGGATCTGGTCGGCGCCGACTTTGACGTTCTCGAAGAACAGCTCGGAGGTGTCGGCGGCGTGGTGGCCCATTTTTTCCAGGTTCCGGCCCCGGGCGAAGCCGGGCAGGCTGGTGTCGACGGTGAACAGGGTCATGCCCTTGGATCCGGCGTTGGGGTCGGTCTTGGTGGCGAGCACGATGACGTCGCAGTGCTGGCCGTTGGTGATGAAGGTTTTCTGGCCGCTGATCACGTAGCCGTCGCCGTCTTTGTCGGCGCGGGTTTTCATGCCCTGCAGGTCGGAGCCGGCGCCGGGCTCGGTCATGCCGATGGCGCCCACGGCTTCGCCGCTGACCATTTTGGGCAGCCAAGTCTGCTTCTGTTCTTCGCTGCCCAGATGGAGGATGTAGGGCGCGACGATGTCGGAGTGCACGGACAGGTTCGAAGCCAGGGCCCCGAAGCCCATGCGCGAGGCTTCTTCCACCATGATCGCGGAGAGGCGGAAGTCCGCGCCGAAACCGCCGTACTGTTCCGGGACGTCGACGCACAGCAGGCCGTTTTCGCCCATGCGGTTCCAGAGATCGCGGGGGAGTTTTTCGTCCTTTTCCCACTGGTCGTAGTGGGGCGCCACTTCCTTCTCGAGGAATTTGCGGACGTTATCGCGGAACAGATCGATTTCGTTCTGATCGAGCATGACTGACCCTTTTGGCTGGACACAAAAGAGGCATTTTAACCGCTCCCGGCGCGGGGGTCGCCGTCCGGCCGTGGCCGGCCGGTCACGGCGTTCCCGGGCCCGGGCTCAGACCTCCGGCTCGACGGTGACGTCCGAGCGCAGGGAGTTGGCGACGAAGCAGTTGCGGTGCGCGCTCTCATGGAGCTTGGCCAGCGCGGCGGGCTCGATGTCTTCCTCGAACACCACCTTGGGGCGCAGGCCGATGCGGGTGATGGCCAGGCGGCCTTCGGCGTTTTTTTCCACCACGCCGTGGGGCCGGTCCACATAGCTGAGCACGCGCAGGCGCTGCTTGGCGGCGATCGACAGGAAGGTGAGCATGTGGCAGCTGGCGGTGGCGGCGATCACCGCTTCGTCCGGGTTCACCCGCGAGGCGGTGCCGAAGTATTCCGGCGAGCCGGACGCTTGCACCACTTCGCCGCCGGCGAAGGTCCATTCATGGGAACGGTCGAAGGTTTCGTAGTCGAAGCTGGCATCCGGCGGCAGATGCCAGGCAACGGTGGCGCCATATTCACTCATGGTGGACTCCTTCTGCTTGTTGTCCTTCTACCATGCTACCGAAGTACGCCGGGGGCAATATTGAGCGTGATCAATAATACCCCCGGCGGTCAGCGCCCCCGCAGCGTCACTGTTTCAGCGGCACCCCCAGGTATTGCAGTTTCACCGCGCCGGCGGGGATCTGCAGATCGATCGTCGCGCCCAGAAAACCGAGCAATTTGGTGAGCTTCACGGACACCGGGATCACGTTGCCGTTGACCTGGTTGATCACCATCCGACCGTTGGGCAGGAAGGTCACCGGGCCGGTGAGCTCCATGGTCAGCGGGTAGCTGTGCTGGTTGTGCTCGCCGCCCAGCGGCGCTTCCAGGTAGGGCGCGTCCAGGTAGATGTCCACGTCGGCGCGGAATTCCGGACCCTGGTCGGTGGTTACGATCCAGCCGGGGATCAGGCCACCGCCCTCGGGGTGACGCATGCGCATCACCTGGGTGCCGGTGGGGCTCTCGATGGGGATGCCGCCTTCGATCAACACATCCGCTTTCACCGTCACCGAAGAAGCCAGAATCTGCGTGGGGTAGAGCCCCACGCGCACCGCCGGCAGACGTTCCTGCTGCTCGGTGCGCGGGTTGTCGTATTCACCGGGGCCGATCACTTCGGAGTTGAGCGCGCCCACCACCTGGATGTCGCAACGCTCGGGCGTGTCGCAGGCGAGGCGCGGGTTCTGCGTCAGGGTGCTGCCGCCCAGCACCTTCAGGCGGGTGGTGTTGACCGCCGGCTCGCCGGCGCCGTAGCCGGGTTCGCCATCGTCGAAGCGGCCGTTGGCGTTCACGTCCGCGGTGGGCAGGTTGTTGAGGGCCTGGAAGACGCTGTCGGTGGCCGGCGCGCCCCGGAAATGAACCTCCAGATCCGGGCCGCCCCAGTCCGGTTCCGGCCCTTCCAGCAGCGCGGTCTGCAGGCGCTTGCCGGCCCGCGAGCAGATCGCTTCGCCGGAGACACAGTCGGTGGGTCGCTGTCCGGAGGCCCGGTTCACCGATTGCAGGCTGTAGCGGTAGGCGACCCCGTCTTCCCAAGGCTGGTCGGGAATGAAGGTGAGCGTGCGGGCCTCCACCCGCAGCCGCCCGGGCACGGCCGCTTCGCACTGGTATTTGCGCTTGTCGCCGTCCAGGCGGGCCACCGGGTCGCCATTGCCGTCGGCCACCACTCGCTCGACGCGGAAGCTGCCGCTGTCGCAGGTGTCGCCGAGCCGCACCGAGGCGGCGTCGATATCCTGCGACACGGTCACCCGGATCGGCCGGTCAGCGGACAGCGTCGGCACTGGCAGGTGATCGTCGTCGCCGCGCCCGCCCCGGCAGCGGCCGTGGTCGCCGTCGGCGATGCGCCAGCTGGCCTTGTCCACGGCGCAGGGAAAGCCGGGGTAGGTTGTAATCAGCACCGGCGCCACCGGGTCGCCCACCAGGGCCGGCAGCCGGAAGCTGCGGCTGGCCGGCTGCACCGGGTTGGCGGGCTCCGCCAGGTCGGTGGCGCGGTCGCTCACCGCCAGGGTGTAGCGGTCACCGGGTTTCAGCGGTTGATGGGGGCGCACCACCACCGAGGCGCCATCCAAGGACCAGTCGAACGGCTCGTCGGCGCCTTCGCGGGTCAGCGACAGGGCCTGGGCCAGGCTCTCCGGGTCGAGCGGCTCGCTGAAGTTCATCACCAGGGCGTCGCCGGGCTGTACCGTGTCCGCCAGGCCGTCCTCCGCCATCGGCATGGTGGATTGCAGGAAGGGCGACGCAGTGTCCGGCAGGGGGGCCGGCGCGTTGTTCTGATCCGGGTAGGATTCGGTGTGCAGGCTGAGCAGGCCGAAGGCGGTTTCCTGGCCGAGCACTTCCGGTTCCACCACGCCCAGGGCGTCGATCACCAGACGCGGACCCTGCACCTTGGCGATGCCCACCAGCTCCACCTGCAGCAGGGTCTGGCTGAGCGCGCCGTTGGCTTCCGGGTTTTCCGCCGTCATCGCCACGTCCATGAACAACCGCACCTGGCGGGGCGCTTCGGGACGCTGGCTGAAGGGGTTGGGCAGCAGGTAACCGGTGGCGTCGGACAGGAAGGTCACGGCGATGTCGCCGGTTTCGATGCCCGCCGGCACCGCGCCGGCCACCTTCACTTTGACGTTGCTGCCGGTGAGCAGGCTGCCGCGCGGAATGCGCAGCGGCGACACGTCCGGGTAGTGGGGCAGGAACGCCAGCTCGGTGAACACATTGCCGCTTTGCTGGGTGGCGTCGCCATCGCCCAGCAGCACCGCCTCGATGGGCACGCAGTTCATGGCCTGCCCGGTGAGCTTGGATCGGCGCGCATCCGGGTCGGCGCAGGGGTCTTCGCCACGGGCGGACGCCGGCGGCGTCTCCTGGACCATCACCGTGCGCGGCCGGGAGTCCCGGGCCATCCAGCTTCGCTGCAGCCCGCCGCCGGCCAGGGCGGCCCCCTGGAAGCCCCGAATCGACGGTCCCAGGGTGAGGGTGTAGCGCTCACCGGGCCGCAGGTCCTGTCTGGGATCAATCGTCACCGCGTCGCCTTTGGCCAACAGGATCGCCGGCACCAGTTCACCGCCCCGGGTCAGCGAGACGGATTCGCCGTACTTCAGAGTGGCCGTGTCCAGCATTTGATTGAACCGCAAACGCAGGGTGGAGAAGTCCATGAACGGCAGATCGTCGCCGTCCGGCGACACGTCGCGCAGCCGCAGCACGGTGTCAAAGCGCCGCTCACTGTTAGCGCCGTCCTTGGCCAGGCGTGTTTCGAAGGTCAGCGGGCCGTCGGGAAAGGCCAGCGGGCCCGCCTCGCTCTCCAGCCCGTCCAGCGTCACCCGGTAACCGGTGCCCGGACGCAGGTCGCCGCCGGCCGGGCGCACCACCAGGCCCAGCCCGCCGTCCACCGTCTCGGCGGCGACCAGGGGCACGCTGTTGCCGTCGGCGTCGCTGAGGCGCACGCCATCGGCGCCGCCGGTGAGCGGGTGGGAAAAGCGCAGCACCACCGGGCTGGCCGGGGATACCCGGCGCTGGCCGTGGTAAGGGTAGCTGTAGAATACTTCCGCCGGGGCCGCGCCGAAGTAGTCGCGCGGCTCGTCCTCGGCACCGCCGCAGGCGGTCAACCAAGCGAGGCCGAGCAGGGTCAGCAGGGAAAGCGAAGCGAATCGGATCGAGCTCATGGGCGTCCTTCTCCATGGGCCGTGCCGCTGGGCGGCCGGCGGGTTATTGTTTTACTAGGCCAAATGGTACGTCTGTACCATATTGCACTAACGTACCATTTTATGGCCAGTAAAATTCACCGCGCCGTGCGGGTTTTCACATTCTCCGCTTGGAAAGCGCTCTCAAACTCTCTTTGTTTGCCTCAATCCGCCTGCAGTCGCTCGCACACGGCCCGCGCCACCCGCGGGCTGTAGAGCAAGGCGCAATGGCCCAGGTAGGGCAGATGCAGGTTTTCCTCCGCGTCCGCCAGGGTGGCGGTGGAGGCCGGCATGACGAAGTTATCCAGCTCCGAGTAGAGGCAATAGAAGCGGGCCTCGCCCGGGCATTGGCCGCCGTCCGCCAGCTCTTCCAGGAAGGGGCTGCGGTAGCGCATTTGCGCGGCCGCGCCCTGGGCCGGGAACAGCGAGGAGATGCGGGTGCCGTAGTGGGGGCTGCCCAGGGTGATCACTTTGTTCACCTTGCCGGCCAGGCCCAGGTTTTTCAGGGCGTAGCGGGTCAGCGGGCCGCCCATGGAGTGGCACACCAGATCCACCTGCTCGGCGCCGGTACGCGCCAGCACGTTTTCCACGTGGCGGGCCACCTGGGCGGCGAGCTTGCGGGCGTTGATGTGCGGCGGCGTGTAGCTGACCGCGTAGACGTTGCGGAAACCCTGGCGGCGCAGCCGCCATTGCATCCACAGGAAGTTGGCGCTGTTGCCGCCATAGCCGTGCACCAGGACCACCGGCCGGCGATCACTGGCGCGGGCCCGTTTCGGCGAGGCGTCGTGGAGCAGGCGCAGCGGATAGGTACCGATCAGAAAAGTCAGGCTGGCCGCTTCCATGACCATCGCCCGGATCACCGCGCCGCCATGCAACGCGTCCCGTTCGCCGTCGGCGGGCGGCGCCTGGAAGTTACGCCGGTCGTAATGCCAGACCAGGTAGAACGCCAGCGTCACGTAGGTGGGGATCAGTATCACCACCACCAGAATCAGCGAAAGAATCCAAATCATTGTCGTGCTCCCTGGTCCCCGGGTCGTCCCCGCATGGAAAACGCTCTGACACTAACCAGCGGTGGCGGTGGACACAACGCGCCCTGCCCGATTGTCCGACCAACCCGGCCATTGACTTCCCGGCGGCGACGCCACCCGGATGCAGCCGGCCCGTCGCCGTGGCACACTTCCGTTCCTTCACTGTTCACGACGGGCAAGGCATGAAAGACAGGGCGATCGTTAATGAAGTGGGGCTGCGCGACGGCCTGCAAAATCAACCGGTGACCGTGGGCACCGAGGCCAAGGCCGCCATCGCGCGGGCGCTGGTGAACGCCGGGGTGCGTTATCTTGAGCCGGTGAGTTTCGTCAGCCTCAAGGCGATCCCGCAGATGGCCGACGCGGCGGCGCTGACGCCGCTGCTGCCCCGCGACGAAGGCCTGCATTACACTGCCCTGGTGCCCAACCTGAAGGGCTACCAACTGGCCCGCGACGCCGGTTATCCCACCGTGGCGCTGGTGCTTTCCACCACCGACACCTTCAACCAGCGCAACCTGAACATGAGCCTGGAGCAGGCGGCGGCCAGCTGCGAGGCGATCATTCAGGCCGCCCGCGCCGACGGCGTGGCCACCCGCACCTACATTTCCGGCGCCTTCGCCTGCCCCTACGACGGCCCGGTGCCGGTGACGCTGCCTCAGCAGCTCACCGAGCGCATGTTCGAAGCCGGCAGCGACGAGGTGGCGATCGCCGACACCATCGGCGCCGGCAACCCGCGGCAAATGAAGGACATCATGGCGCCGCTGATTCGCGACTTCGGCGCCGAGCGCTTCTACGTGCACCTGCACGATACCCGCGGCCTGGCGGCGGCCATGGCCTGGGCGGCGGCGGATCTGGGCGTGCGCCGCTTCGACGCGTCGCTGGGCGGCCTGGGCGGCTGCCCGTTCGCGCCGGGCGCCACCGGCAATGTGGCCACCGAGGATCTGGTCTACCTGCTGGAAAGCTGCGGCCTGGATACCGGCATCGAAATCCAGGCGCTGCGCGAGGCGGTGGCGCTGGCCGCCGAGGCCACCGAGCGGCCCCTGGGCGGGCGCATTCTCACCTGGGTGCAGTCTCAGGAAAAGCAGGGCAAAACGCCGGCCCTGCCCTGAGATTACAAGCCGCTGAAAAGACGCGTGTTGGCCTCACCAAGGGCGGTTTGCACACCCCGGGCGTAAAACTCCGGGTTTGCTTTGATGGTGATTTCCTTGGTGGACGAGGTGGAGCCGCTGAAGGTTCCCAGCAGCGAGCTCAAGGCGTTCACCGCCTTGCTCGCGGATGAGGTGGTGTCCAGGTTGGTGCCGTAATTGCCGCCGATAACCACCGGATCCTTGAGACTCACATAGCCGCTCTTGCTGAACGTGCCGCCCTCGTCGACGGTGAATTCGATCGCCGCTCCGGGGATCACCTGGATGCCCTGCCCCAGTGAGACACTGGCGGAGAAGGTCTGTCTTTTGCCTTCACGGCCCAGCATGTCCACGGCGTTGTAATCGATGTCGTAGTCGGTCTCGGATCCGAAGTACGCGAAGTGGATGGTGTAGTGCGCCCGCACCAGGGGCTTGCCGGCCTTACCCGCTGTCTTGCCGTAACTGTACGGCACCAGGTTCTGTTCCGAGGTCTTCACCAGAGGCATGCCGCTCGGCGCGAAGGTAATCTTTCGGGTTTTGTCCGAGCTTAAAAAGGTCTTGCCGCCGATGTTGCCGTCGCTGATATCAAACGGCGGGTTCGGGCTGGTCATCGTCTTTACTTTTTTCCAGGCGTCGATGTTATCCAGCTGACTCCGGTCGAGCGTGCGGTAGCCTTTGTCGGCGAGCCGGGCCAGAAAGTCCGCGTAGGCCTGGTCCGTGATCGCTTGCAGGGTCTCTTGCCGCACCCCCATGAGCTTCGCCGAAAGAATCGCCGTGGCGCCGTCGTTACCGTCGCCGCCCCGGAACAGCAGGGGGCTTTTCGACTCGGCGCTACCGCTGTCCGAGGTGATGAACGTGACCCTGAAATCGGTCACATAGACTTCCTTGGACGACGTTAGCGAGGGCACGTTTTTACTGTCCACCCGTGCTTTCTTGCTGGCCGCCGCCCCCGATGGGTCGCCACCGGTGGCACACCCCGCCAGCACCGTCATGACCGCGAACATAACCGCGACTTTCTTCATAGCCTTGCCCCTGTGATTGTAATCAGCGGAGGCTAGATCGAAGCGGACAAACGCGGCACCCCTTGTTCAGGGGGGATAAAGTTATACGAGATTCACCAAGCCCAGATTGATCGCCTTGAGCGTGGCTTCGGCGCGGGTATTCACCTGCAGTTTGTAATAGATGTCCTTCATGTAGCCGGCGGCGGTGTGCGGTGAGATACCCAGCTTTTCCGCTGAATAGCGCACACTTAACCCCTTGGCGATCAACGTAAGAAGGTCCCGCTCCCTTTGCGTGAGCGGCGCGTCCTGTTCATCGGAGACAGGATGAAACTGCTGTAGCAGGCGCCGCGCGATCGAGGACGACAGCGGCGGACGGCCGTCAAGAATGCCGGCGAGCTGAGCCCGGAACTCCTGTTCCGTGTCGTCTTTCAGCAGATACCCGTCGGCGCCGCATCTCAGAGCCCGGAACAGGTGCTCGGCGTCATCGAAGATGGTGGTGACCACGCACTGCGCCTGCGGGTTGCGGCTCTTGAACGGCTTGATCAGATCGGCGCCCTCGCCATCCGGCAGCCCCAGATCGACCAGCAGCAGATCGTGATGCCGGGTGCTCATAGACGCCCTGGCGGCGGCAAGATTGCCCGCCTCGTCAATACGCTCGGGGGCCAGCAGGGTCTCGACCTGGTGATGCATCCATTGAGCAACCTCGACAAGATCCTCAACGATCAGAATGCTGTTGACCGCCCGCATTGACGCCCTCCGGTGAACGTTTTCAGTAACAAAGATACTATCCAGCCATTCTAAAAGTGACGCTATTCTTAATACCCGCCGGGTCAGCCAGGGGGTGGATCGTAATTAATACGGCGCCCCGGCATAGCGATCAACCCCTAAAACAAGGGGGATGAAAAGTGCCGTTTGTGAGGTTAGGGGATATCTCATGTGGTCTTTGAAGACACGAATCGCCGCGGGCCTGGTTCTGGTCGTGGCCTACGGATTTCTGGCGGTGACTCTGGCGCTGTCGCTGCCGGGCAGCAATCTGACTTTTTCCGCCGCCGACGGCGCGCTCCATGCCCAGGCCGGGGAAGGCACGCCCCGCAGGGTCGACGCCTTCCTGATCGGTGAGGAACGCCTTCCGGCCAGCGGCGAGCTTCTCCTGGAAGAACCCGACGTCCTGCCCACCTACATCGCCATTAACGGCCTGTTCCAGACCAACAGCCGCCTTCACACAGCACTGAACTCGGGCACATTGCGATTGCAGTACGACAACGGCGAGCGTGTCACCGTGGTCCCGGCACAGCGCGCCCTTTCCAGCCTGCCCGGGCTGTTCTGGCTACAATTGCTCTGCGGTTTGGCCGGCATGGTGATCTGCCTGCTGGTGTGGATGCCGGCGCAACGGGAAATCGCCATTCATTCTTTCGCGCTTACCGGGCTGAGCTACGTGCTTTTCTCGTCGGCGGCGGCGATCTACAGCACCCGCGATCTGTTCATCCCCGGTTCGCTTTTTTCCTGGCTTTCCGGCATTAACCATTTCGGTGCCCTGCTGTTCTCCACCTCGCTGGCGGCGTTCTTGTGGAACTACCCGCGCAAAGCGCCTTCGCCGGTGCTGACGCTGGCCTTCTACGCGGCTTTCGTTATCGCCATCGTCATCGATCAGGCGCAGTTGGTGGACAGCCCGGTCCACGGTTTCCACCTTTGGGTGATGGGCATTTTTCTCACCGGGTTGCTGGGCGCGTTCTGGCAGTGGTGGAAGACCCCGGCCCGATCCACGGACCGGGCGGCGTTGCGCTGGGTGGTGGTGTCGATTGTGGCCGGTACGGCTTTTTTTGCCGGTGGCATGATTCTTCCCGCCATTCTTCAGAAAGCGCAGCCCGCCTCTCAAGGCCTTCTGTTCACCACCTTCCTGTTGATGTATGCCGGCATGGCGCTCGGCGTGGTCCGCTACCGTCTGTTTAACCTGGAGCGCTGGTGGTTCGCCCTTTGGGCCTGGCTGTTCGGCGGCCTGCTGGTGATGCTCACCGATTTATTGCTGGCCATGCTGCTCAGCCTCTCCGGCCCGATCACCCTGACCCTGTCGATGGCGGTGGTGGGCTGGTGCTACTTTCCGGTGCGGCAATATTTCTGGGGCAAGCTTTTCCTGCGGAACCGGCACGGTATCGACGCCTGGCTGGCGCACTCTTTGCCCGCCATGTTGCAGGTTCAACAGGCGGACCTCGGCCAATCCGGCGTCCAGGAAGCGCTCACGGCGGTGTTCCGGCCCCTCTCCCTGGAAAGCCGGCCCGGCACCCTGGTGAGTCAGGTGGCGCTCGACGGCAACGGCGTCTTGAAAGTGCCGGATCCGATCGGCGCGCACACTTACTTGCTGCAGCACCCTGACCAGGGAGAGCGACTGTTCACCCGCAACGACGTGGAAATCGTAACCCTGATTCTGTCGCTCCATGAGCTGGTCAGCCAGACACAGACGGCACGCCTGGAAGGCGCCAACGAAGAGCGCAACCGCATTCGTCAGGACATGCACGACGACCTTGGCGCCAAGCTCCTTCATCTTCTGCACAGCGCGCCGCAGGACACCAAACCCCTGGTGCGCGAAGCCATCCGTGACCTGCGTGAACTGCTAAAAAGCCTGGAAGGTCAGGCGCTGCCCATGGACGCGGCGGCGTCGCAGTGGCAGGAAGAAACCTTAAGACGCTGCACCGATCACGGTGTCGCCCTTCAATGGGAAGAGGATCTGGCTAGTGGTCTTCTCAACGCCGAGCAGTTCAGTGAGATTACCCGCATTCTTCGCGAGTCCGTCACCAATGCACTAAAGCACGCCAAACCGTCGGAGATTGCCGTGTCTATCCGTACCGGGGCCACGGAGTTACAGCTTCGGGTTTGCAATGACGGATTAGACCCTTCGAGCGAAAAAGGTCCCGTGAGAGGGTTGGACATCATGGCGACCAGGGCGAGAAAGATCGGTGCCGGCTTGTCCTATGAAACAAGACAGAAACAGTGGGTGGTGAGCCTGGTGGTATCGCTGGCCGTGGGTCAGGAGGCAGGGCGCCTGCCGGCTTAAGCAGGCGCCCGTTCGGTTTATTGCTGTTGCGGATTGTTCATCTGGAACAGCTCTTGGTTCAGGCCGGGGCCACCGTTGTAATCCAGGAAGCCATTCATACTCGTCACGGTCACATTCTCAATATCTGAAAAACGTACTTGGAAGCGACCGTTTGATACACCGACATTTTCCTGATGATCGACATGCAGCACGAAGCCCGGCCCTTCCGGGTCGGGAATAAAGAAATCATCCCGGCTACCCCAAGCGAAAGTGGCGTTGATATCACTGCAGAACTGCCCTTTACCGTCCAGGGTAACCTCACCAGCTTCGGTAATGGTGACCGTGTTGGTGACCCTGGTCGAAGGCCCCGGATTAAACGGCGACTGGAACTCGCAAAGCACGTCCGCCTCGGCGGTCCAGACACCGGCAAGGTCGGCGAAGATGGCCGGCACGCCTTCGCCATAGGCAAGGATATTGTTGCGGAACTGGATGTCCATCTGCCCGCCCGCGCTGCCTTCGATCACGCCGTCCGGCGTGATGAATACCGTCATGAATTCGTCCGTGGCGGTGCCGTGATTCATGAACAACTGGCCGATGAACGAGGAGAGATTGCTGGTGAAAGCCCCGTCTTCCGAGCGATCAAAAATAACGCTGCCGTCAGCGCCTTCGAGCCGCAGGGACCAGTTGTCCACGGTCCCACCCACGGTTAGCGCGCCCTCCCCGTAAAGCGCTTCGCTGCCTGCCGGTACTTTGTGAATCGCCACCGGCCAGGTGCCGGACACGGCTTCAAGAAATTCCGCCGCGGTGCCACTACGGTCATAAGGCGTGATCGCCGCCTTGCCCACGGCACCCTCGACGGCCGGCGGCTCTCCACCATTACCGCCCCCGGTGGCGGCCTGCGGGAAAGCGCCACCGGCGGTGTAGCTGGCCAACAGGTTATCGAAGGTGGTCATGGCCTCCTCGAGCGCCGCCTGGATATCTTCGAGCAAACGGTCGATGGTATTGGCCGCCGGCGTCGCGCTGGGGGTGAACGCCAGGGAGAACGGCGCGGTGCTGCCCGCGGGCCAGGAGGACGGCACGCTATAGCCGGCCGCCACCAGCTCGTCACGGAGATCATCAAGAGCCTGAACAAGGCCCGCGCCGATCTGGCTCCACCCGGTAGGGCTGTTGAACCAGTTCGCCAGGCTGCTGCCGCTGGCGCTGTTCACGGCGGACGACAGCGCCAGCGCGGTAATCGGCGTGATGTTGACCGTGCCGCCGGCGCCGGAGGCAACAAAGGAGTGCAGCGCCGAGGTGCCACCGGGCAAGGACCCGCCGGTGGCCCGCAGGGCGCAGGGGAAGGCGTCCACGGGAATACTGACGCTGTAGGCGCCATTGCCGTTGGTGGTGGTCGTGAACGGACCGTTGCCGGCCTCGCATTTGATGCTCACCGTGGCGCCGCTGACCGGCGCGCCGACGGCGACGGAACCGGACAACGTGGTGGCCGTGGGCGCGCTGCCCCCGCCGCCCTGGGCGGGCTCCCCACCGTTATTGCTGCTGTCTCCACCGCAGCCGGCGAGCAGGCCCCCCAGGGCCATCAAACCGAGCACCGAGAGGTGCCGATATCGCGAAATCTGGATTGCCATGACTAAATCTCCAAAAAGAGGTGGGATTAGTCGGAATCCTAGAGCAGGGGGCGACCGCGATAGCCCCCATGAATAGGGGGGCTTATCTCACTTTGTCTGCAGCACCGCCATCTCGGCGCGCAGTGCGTCGGGCACCGGGGTGGGCCGGTGGGTGTCGCGGTCGATCAGCACCATCACGCTTTCCGCCATAGCCACCGGCCGGCGGTCCACGGCGGCGCGACCGCGCAGCACGAAGGAGCTGTTGCCGATGCCGCCCAGCTCGGAACTCAATGCCACCTCGCCCATGCCGGCGTCCCAACGCTGATAACGGATGTCGATGCGCGCCACCAGCAGCCCGAGATTCGGCTGCCGCAGCATGGTCACCGACCCGGCCCGCGCCTGCTCCAGGTAACGGGCCTGGGCCAGCTCCGAAAGCCGACGGTCCGGGTCCAGGTCCGCGTAGCGGGCTTCCAGGGCGACCTGGCGCGGCCCCGGCTCGAAGGTTTCGGTCTCTTCCGGCAACTCCGGCCAGGGCAGCAACGGCTGGCCGTCCAGCTGTTCAGCGGCCAGCGCCCGGCGCGCCGCGTCCGGTAGCGCCACCCAGCCGGCTTCGCCCCAGCGGGATGCCGCCCAGGCGCCCATCAGGCACTCTTGCACGCCCACGCATTCGCCGCTCTGGAACAGCGCCTGCACCAGCCGGTAGCTGTCGTCTTCCACGGCCACCAGCCGCACGGCGGCGGTGACTTCGTGGGGATAGTGGGTCTCACGAAGAAAATGGGTCACGGTGCGGCGCGGGCGCAGCAACACGTCGTCGGAATACCAGGCCCGGTCGCCGAGCACCGCCATGTGAAAGCGGGTGCGCGCTTCGGTGTGGAAGCTTTGCACCGCCACGTTGTTAACGTGGCGCTCGGTGTCCAGATGGCTGTAATGCGGGTTGAATCGGATCGAGAACGGGTAGGCACCGGTCTCCAACTGCCAGGGCTGTGTTTTCACTCAAGGCTCCATCAGTGCAACTGGAACAGGATTTTCAGCAGTTGCACGCCGAGCAGCACGATCAGCGGGCTCAGGTCGAGGCCGCCCATGTCCGGCATCAGGCGGCGGACCGGCGCCATCAGCGGCTCGGTGATCTGGATCACCACCCGTACCACCGGGTTGGACGGGTCCGGCGCCACCCAGCTCAGGATCACCCGGACCAGCACCGCCCAGAACACGTAATCGAGAATCAGCGAGGCCAGTTCCCGGAGCGTGTAAACCAGCAGCTGCGGGCCGATACCCGCCGGCAGGCCGCCGGTCTGGATGGTCAGCAGCATCAGCGCCTTGACCACGATCAGAATCATGATCAGCACCAGGGAGGCGATATCCAGTCCCCGGTAGCCGGGAATCAGGCGGCGCAGCGGTGCCAGCAAGGGGTTGGTGGCGCGCAGTACGAATTGCGAGATGGGGTTGTAGAAGTCCGCGCGCGCCAGCTGCAGCACGAAGCGGGTCAGAACGATGAAGATGTATACGCTGAATGCGAAATCAATCAGGAAGACCGCGGCGCCCTGAGGATTCATGACCACTCCAGACTGTGTTCGTGTGGCGACAGAGTATTGGGGTAAAGGCGGCCGGTTTCAAATTTTTGGTCGGGCGGCGGCCGCCCGACCGGGACGCGTCAACCGGAAAGCTGCTCGGAACGTTCGCGGGCGGCGGCCACGGCGGCCTGCACCTGCTCGCGCAGGCCCGCCTCTTCAAACACCTGCAGGGCGGCGGCGGTGGTGCCGCCCGGGCTGGTGACCCGCTGACGCAGCACGTCGGGGCCGTCCTCGCTGGTAATCGCCAGCTGCGAGGCGCCCCAGGCGGTTTGCAGCACCAGCTGACGCGCGGTGGTGGCCGACAAACCCTGGGCCCGGGCGGCGTCGATCAGCGCTTCCATCAACAGAAAGAAATAGGCCGGGCCGGAGCCGGACACCGCGGTGACCGCGTCCAGTTCGCTTTCGCTCTCGAACCAGAAGGTCAGGCCCACCGCACCGAGAATCTGGCCGGCCATTTCTTTCTGCTCGGCGCTCACTTCCGGGGCGGCGTACAGGCCGGTGGCGCCGGCCTGGACCAGCGACGGGGTGTTCGGCATGCAGCGCACGATGGGGGCCTCGCCGAGCCAGGCGCGCAGGTTGGCCACGGTGACGCCGGCGGCGATGGAGATGATCAGCGGCTGGCGCTCTTCAATGATCTCGCGCAGGTCGGCGCAGGCGTCGCCCATCACCTGGGGTTTCACCGCCAGCACCAGCACGTCCACGCGGCGGGCCACCTCCAGGTTGTCGCGGCTGACATGAACACGGTGCAGCTGGGCCACTTCGTCGAGACGGTCCTGGGAGGGGTCGCTCATCCAGATGCGGGCCGGGCGGATGCCCTTGGCGATCATGCCGCCCGCCAGACTGTTCGCCATGTTACCGGCGCCGATGAAGCCGATCAGTTGTTGTGCCATAAGCTGCGTCGTCCTTTCAGCGAGTGTCCTTGGGCGGACGCGGACCGAACAGGGCGGTACCCAGCCGCACCAGGGTGGCGCCTTCTTCGATGGCCACCGTGTAGTCCGCGCTCATGCCCATGGAGAGGGTGTCGAGGGCCGGCATTGTATTGCGCAATTGTGACAGTGTCATGGCGAGGGCCTGGAAGGCGGCGCGGTTGCCGTCGTCGCTGTCCGCGCGCGGAATCGCCATCAGCCCGCGCAGCCGCAGACGCGGCCAGTCGGCGAAGCCGGCGGCCAGTGCCTCGACCTGCTCCAGGGTGACCCCGCTTTTGCTGGCTTCGTCGTCCACGTTGACCTGGATGCAGACGTTAAGCGGCGGTAGATGGTCCGGGCGCTGCTCATTGAGCCGGCGGGCGATCTTGGCCCGGTCCACGGTGTGCACCCAGTCGAAATGGGCGGCGATATCGCGGGTTTTGTTGGACTGGATCGGGCCGATGAAATGCCACACCAGCCCCCGGTCGGCCAGCGCGGGCATCTTGTCGAGGGCTTCCTGGAGATAGTTTTCGCCGAAATGACGCTGGCCCTGGTCGGCCAGCGCGGCGATTTCCGCGGCGCTCCGGGTCTTGCTGACCGCCAGCAGGGTAACGCTTTCCGGGGCCCGGCCGCCGCCGGCGGTGGCGGCGTCGATCCGTGCGCGAATCGAGGTTAGCGGGGTATCGGTTTCAGGCATGATTGAATGGCTCACGGCGAGCGGTTAGTTTAAGGACCTATACCGTCCTGCGAAATTCTACTGAGAAGAATACAGAAACCCATGGATATCACCGAACTGCTTGCCTTCAGCGCCAAAAACGGCGCCTCGGATTTGCACCTTTCCGCCGGCCTGCCCCCGATGATCCGGGTGGACGGCGACGTACGCCGCATCAATCTGCCGGCCATGGAGCACAAGGAAGTGCACGCGCTCGTTTATGACATCATGAACGACAAGCAGCGCAAGGATTACGAGGAATTCCTGGAGACCGACTTCTCGTTCGACGTGCCCGGGGTGGCCCGCTTCCGGGTCAACGCCTTCAACCAGAACCGGGGCGCCGGCGCGGTGTTCCGGACCATTCCCTCCAAGGTGCTGACCATGGAGGATCTGGGCATGGGCAAGGTGTTCCAGAAAATCTCGGATTTCCCGCGCGGCATCGTGCTGGTGACCGGCCCCACCGGCTCGGGTAAATCCACCACCCTGGCGGCGATGATGGACTACATCAACGAATCCCGCTACGAGCACATCCTCACCATCGAGGACCCGATCGAATTCGTGCACGAATCCAAGAAATGCCTGGTCAACCAGCGCGAGGTGCATCGCGACACCCTGGGCTTCGCCGAAGCGCTGCGTTCGGCCCTGCGGGAAGACCCGGACATTATTCTGGTGGGCGAGCTCCGTGACCTGGAAACCATCCGCCTGGCGCTGACCGCCGCGGAAACCGGTCACCTGGTGTTCGGCACCCTGCACACCACCTCGGCGGCCAAGACCATCGACCGGGTGGTGGACGTGTTCCCGGCGGAGGAAAAATCCATGGTCCGCTCGATGCTATCGGAATCCCTGCAGGCGGTGATCTCGCAAACCTTGATGAAAAAGAACGGCGGCGGGCGGATCGCCGCCCATGAAATCATGATCGGCACCGCCGCGATCCGAAACCTGATCCGCGAAGACAAAGTGGCGCAGATGTACTCGGCGATCCAGACCGGCGGGGCGCTGGGTATGCAGACCCTGGACCAGTGCTTGCAGGGTCTGGTGAAGAAAGGCCTGGTGGCCCGTCAGGCGGCCCAGGAAAAAGCCAAGAACCCGGACGCCATCTGATTGGGGCACGCACATGGAATTTGAAGACCTTCTTAAATTGATGGTGCAGAAAGGCGGCTCGGACCTGTTCATCACCGCCGGGGTGCCGCCGAGCATGAAAATTCACGGCAAGGTGCTGCCGGTGACGCGCAACGCCCTGACCCCGGACATGACCCGGGACATCGTGCTCAGCACCATGAACGAAAAACAGCGCAAGGAGTTCCTCGAACACCACGAGTGCAACTACGCGATCTCAGCCCGGGGCGTGGGCCGGTTCCGTGCCAGCGCCTTTTACCAGCGCAACCTGGTGGGCATGGTGCTGCGCCGTATCGAGACCAAGATTCCCAACGTGGACGAGCTGCGTCTGCCGCCGGTGATCAAGGATCTGGCGATGACCAAGCGCGGTCTGGTGATTTTCGTCGGCGCCACCGGCACCGGTAAGTCCACCTCGCTGGCGTCGATGATCGGCCACCGCAACAAGAACTCGAAAGGGCACATCATCTCCATCGAGGATCCGATCGAATTCATCCACCAGCACCAGGGGTGCATCGTCACCCAGCGGGAAGTGGGCATCGATACGGAATCCTTTGAGGTGGCACTGAAGAACACGCTGCGTCAGGCGCCGGACGTGATCCTGATCGGCGAGATCCGCAGCCGCGAGGTGATGGATTACGCCATCGCCTTCGCCGAAACCGGCCACCTTTGCCTCGCCACCCTGCACGCCAACAACGCCAACCAGGCACTGGACCGGATCATTCACTTCTTCCCGGCGGACCGGCACGGCCAGCTGTACATGGACCTGTCGCTGAACCTGCGCGGCATCGTCGCCCAGCAGCTGATTCCGACGCCCGACGGCAAGGGCCGACGCGCCGCCATCGAAGTGCTGCTCAACACACCGCTGGTCTCGGACCACATCCGCAAGGGCGAGATTCACCTGCTCAAAGCGTTGATGGGCAAGTCCCGCGAGCAGAACATGCAGACCTTCGACCAGGCGCTCTACGACCTGTACGACGCCGGGGAGATCACCTACGAGGACGCCATCGCCCACGCCGACTCGCCCAACGATCTGCGCTTGATGATCAAGCTCGGCAACGAGACCGATGCCTCCAGCCTGGATCACGCCACCCGCGGCCTGACCATCGAAGGCGACAACGACTAGGGCCTTTCGCACTACCGGCGTTTATCCTTCTTTTACGGTCGCCGGGCCGGGAGTCCACCTATCCTTCACGGACGGGCTCCCACTCTGCCCGGACATTTCGTATCGGGAGGCAACGTCATGAACAAGTTCGCATCCGCCCACTGGGAAGGCGACATCAAGAAAGGCAAGGGCACCATCTCCACGCAGAGCGGTGCGCTGAAGGAACAGCCCTACGGTTTCAATACCCGCTTCGAGGACGAGCCCGGCACCAACCCGGAAGAGTTGATCGGCGCCGCCCACGCCGGCTGTTTCTCGATGGCTTTTTCGCTGGAGCTGGGCAACGCCGGCTACACCGCCGACAGCATCGATACCAAGGCGAAAGTGACCCTGGATAAGGACGGCGACGGCTTCAGCATCACCAAGATTCATCTGGACATGAACGCCAAGATTCCCGGCATCGACGACGCCGAGTTTCAGCAAATCGCCAACGGCGCCAAGGAAGGATGTCCGGTGTCCAAGGTGCTCAACGCTGAGATCACCCTGGACGCCAAACTCGGCTGAAGGACTGTGCGAGCGAGCCTGCTCGCGAAAGGGCGAGCTGGCTCGCCCGGCAGGATTCCAGAAGTCTACCCGCCCCCTCAGGCCGGCTCAGCCAATGTACCGGCCCGATAGTCCCGTAACGCCTGCTCGATCTCTTCCTGAGTGTTCATCACGAAGGGGCCGTACTGGGCCACCGGCTCGCCGATCGGCTTGCCCGCCAGCAGCAGCAACCGGGCACCGTCTTTCCCGGCAGCGAGCGTTACCCGGTCGCCATCGCTCAGCGTGCCGGTATGCTCCAGGCGCAGCGTCTCGCCGTTCACCGTAAGGCTCCCTTCGAACAGATACAGCAGCGCGTTGTAGCCGCTTTTCACCGGCACGGTCAGGCTTTCGCCGCCACGCAGCTTCACATCCAGGTAGAGCGGATCGGTGCTGCCACCGACCACCGGCGCGGTGATCGTTTCACCGTTGAGCGTCACCTCGCCGGCCACCGCCTTGATCTGCCCGCCACCGGGCAAATCCAGACGCGGCATTTCGGTGTCCGAGACGTCCCGGTAGCCGGCCGGCTTCATCTTTTCCGCCGCCGGCAGGTTGATCCACAGCTGGAAGCCTCGCAGCAGACCATCCTGCTGCTGGGGCATTTCCTCATGGATGATGCCACGCCCGGCGGTCATCCACTGCACGCCGCCCTGCTTGAGATCGCCTTCGTTACCCAGGTGATCGCGGTGTTTCATGTGCCCTTCCACCAGGTAGGTGACGGTCTCGAAGCCCCGGTGCGGGTGGGCCGGAAAACCGGCCACATAGTCGTCCGGGTTGTCGGAGGAAAACGCATCCAACATCAGGAACGGATCCAGACGCACCGCCGGGTTGTGGCCCAGCGCGCGCTTCAGACGCACGCCGGCGCCATCGGATGTATCCAGGGCACGGAACGTATTGAGTATGCGACGCTCTTTCATGCTTGCCTCCTGTTGGCTGCGCTCTCTGCTGACGGCGCCCTTAAGCGCCGCGGATTTCCCGCTCGCCCAACCGGTCGCGGTCGTGGGCAGCGGAAAGGTCCTGTTCCGGGCCAATCGAGATGATCCCGTGCGGGTTCACCGTCGGATGGCTGCGGAAGTAATGGTTGCGGATGTGCTCCATATCCACGCTGCCGGCCACGCCGGGCAACTGATACAGCTCGCGCAGCAGGCCGCTCAGATTCGGGTAATCGGCGATCCGCCGGCGGTCGCACTTGAAGTGCGTGACATAGACCGGATCGAACCGCACCAGCGTGGTCCACAGGCGCAAATCCGCCTCGGTGAGGGTGTTGCCCACCAGATAGCGGCTTTTACCCAGCCGCTCCTCCAACTCGTCGAGGGTGCCGAACAACGCGTGCACCGCCTCGTCGTAGGCTTGCTGGCCGGTGGCGAAGCCGGCCTTATACACACCGTTATTCACCTTCTCGTAGACCGGGCTGTTGATCGCCTCGATCTGATCGCGCAAATCACTGGGGTAGTAATCGCCGGGCCGCGCCCCGACGCCGTCGAAAGCGCTGTTGAACATGCGGATAATGTCGGCGGACTCATTGCTGACAATGGTCTCGCGCTGCTTATCCCACAGCACCGGCACCGTGACACGGCCGGTGTACTTACCGTCGGCTTTCAGATACAGCTGATACAGCTTATCCAAGCCATACAGCGGGTCGCCGGTGGCGCCCGGAAAGTCGTCGCGCAATTCCCAACCGTGTTCCAGCATCAGCGGATGCACCACGGACACATCGATGTGCTTTTCCAGCCCTTTCCAGGCGCGCATCACCAGCGCCCGGTGAGCCCACGGACAGGCGTAGGACACATACAGGTGGTAACGCCCGCTCTCCGCCGGGAAGCCCCCCTCACCGGTGGGGCCGGCTTCGCCGTCGGCGGTCACCCAGTTCCGGAACTGGCTCTCGGAGCGTTTGAAATGACCACCGGTGCTCTTGGTGTCGTACCACTTGTCTTGCCATTGTCCTTCGACCAGCAGTCCCATGGGACCTCCTTGGTGTCGTTGCTTAACGCTGCCCCTATTATTGATTCTGAAAAGGCGATATAAAACAGCACATATTTGTGAAATATGGTCAATTGATTCGATATGTCGACGAAAATCAGCCTGGATCAATGGCAAGCGCTGATCGCCGTGGTGGACGAAGGCGGCTATGCCGCCGCCGCGGAGGCGCTGGACAAAAGCCAGTCGGCGATCAGCTACGCGGTACAGAAAATCGAGACCGAACTGGGCGTGCGCGCCTTCGCGCTGGAAGGCCGCCGGGCCAAACTCACCGAGACCGGCAGCCTGCTGTACCGACAGGCCAAGGTGCTGGTGGAAGAAGCCGGCCGCATTGAGAACACCGCGATCCGCTTCGGTCACGGCTGGGAGCCGCTGGTGCGGCTTACCGCCGACGGGCTGTTTCCCCAAGACCAGGTGCTTTGCGCGCTGGTGCGGCTGGCAAGCGAAAGCCCTCTGACGCGGGTGGAGTTCCAGGAAACCGTGCTCTCCGGCTCCGAGGAAGCGCTGCTGCGCCACGAGGCGGACGTGGTGATCACCGGCCGGGTGCCGCCGGGCTTCATGGGCGACCACCTGGCAAGGATCCGCTTCGTGGCGGCGGCGGCGCCGGACCATGCGCTGCATCATCAGGGGCCGTTGGACCTGGACCACCTGCGCCCGCACCGCCAGCTGGTGATTCGCGATTCCGGCAAGCGCCGGGTGGACGCCGGCTGGCTGGGCGCCGAGCAGCGCTGGACCTTTTCCCACGGCGGCGCGCGCCGCCAGGCGTTGCTGCGCGGCCTGGGCTTCGCCTGGGTGCCGGAGACCGAAATCGCCGCCGACCTGGCCGACGGCGGCCTGCTGCCGTTGCCGCTCAAGGAGGGGGTGGAACGCTTCCACGACCTCTATCTGGTCTACGCCGACGGCCAGTACGCCGGCCGCGCGGCCCGTTTTCTCGGCGAATGCCTGCGGGCGGAAGCCGACCCCGAACCCCCCAAGGAAAAGAGAACAGCATGACAGCAAGCACTACCGCGATTCGCATTGAAAGCCGCTTTAACGGCCCGCCGGGCTCCGCCAACGGCGGCTACATTTGCGGCCGCATGGCCGAGCACGCCGGCGCCCCCTGCGTGGAAACCCGCCTGATGGCGCCGCCACCGCTGGACACCGACATGCCGCTGCGGCTGGACAACACGGAATGGTTCGCCCTGCATGAGGACCAGCCGGTGGCCCGCGCCCGCCAGGCCAGCCTGCCGGACATGACCGTGCCGGCACCGGCCACCGTGGCCGAAGCACGGGAAGCGGAAACCCGTTTCAGCGGCTTCGTCGACCATCCGTTCCCCGGCTGCTATGTGTGCGGCCCGGACCGGGACGACGGCCTGCGGCTGTTCCCCGGCTGGCTGGACGACCACCGCGCGGTGGCCTGCCCCTGGACACCGGTGGCCAGCCACGGCGACGACCAGGGCCGGGTGACGCTGCCGCAGGTGTACGCGGCGCTGGATTGCCCGGGCTCGTTCACCGTGGAGAAAGACCCGGACACCTGGGTGGTGCTCGGCAGCTTCACGGTGCAGGTGGACGCCCTGCCGGAAGTCGGCGAGACCTATGTGGTCAGCGGCTGGCCGCTGGGCCGCGACGGGCGCAAGCACTTCGCCGGCACCGCGGCGCACGACACCGCCGGCCGCTGCCTGGCGCGCGCCCACGCGGTCTGGGTGCAGATTCCCGCCGGCTCCCGTTGACGTCGCTCTCGCGGCAACGTTTTATACTGCTTGAGAAGCATTCCCAGGGAGTTGTCCTATGCGAGCCTTACACAGCCTGCCCTTGATCGCCGCGCTCGCCCTGTTGCTGGGCGGGTGCGTGTCGCCGGTGGTGATCGACCATCGCGCCGGCACCAATTTCAGCCAATACCGCAGTTACGCCATTGAGGCGCCGGACGCCGACCAGGAGGCGCTCAGCCTGAACGGCCAACGGGTGCAGGAGGCCGTGCGCCGGGAGCTGGCGGACGGGCCGCTGACCCCCGCTGACCTGGAGCAGGCGGACCTGGCGGTGCGCTACGCCTTCGTGCCGGTGGAGAAATTTCAGGGCAGCACCCTGCAATTCGGCTTCGGCTGGTTCAACCGGGGCTACGGCATCGGCGCCACCACCCCGGTGGAAGGGGAAACCTATGAAGAGCACAAGCTGCAAATCGCCCTGGTCGAGCGGCAAAGCAGCGAAGTGGTCTGGGAGGCCACCAGCCGCGACACCCTCTACGAATCGATGAGCAGCGAACGCCGCAAGGCACGCATCGACACGATGGTGGCGGAGATGTTCAAGCGCTTCCCGCCGGGCGCGGCGAACTAAGCCACCGCAGGGTCACGCGCAGGCCGCCGCTATCGGCGGCGTCCAGAGCAATGGCACCGCCGGTTCGCGCCATCACCGAGGCGACGATGGCCAGGCCAAGTCCCTGGCCCTCGCCTCCGCCGCGCCAACCCCGGTCCAGGGCGCGGGCGCGCTGATCAGGGGCCAGCCCGGGCCCCTGATCCTCGACGCGGACGGTCACGTCCCCGCCCTCGGGGTCGCCCTCCACCCGTAGCCGGATTTGGCCACCGGCGGGGCTGTGCCGGACCGCGTTCTCCAACACGTTGCGCAGCGCGATGCGCATCAAACCCGGCCAGGCCGGGGCGGCCCGCCGCAGCAGTCGGTCGTCGCCGGCCTCAAGCCCGACGGCCAGACGCTTTTCCAGGCTGGCGGGCCGCAGCTCCTCCAACACCGTATCGAGTAAATCGCCGAGCGCTTCGGGCGGCTCCTGGCGCCGGCTCTCCGCGCCTTCTTCCCGGGCCAGGGCAAGCAACTGATCCAGATTGTTGGCCAGTCGTAGCACCGCCTGGCGGGCCTGCGCGCGGGCATGATCGGCGCGCTCACCGTCGGTCATATCGGCGACCTGAAGCTGGGTGCGGATCGCCGCCAGCGGCGTGCGCAGTTCGTGGGCCAGGTCGTCGGTGAGGCGCCGTTCGCGCATCAGGGCATCGCGGGCGTTGCCGAGCCAGTGGTTGAGGGTGTCGACCATGGGCGCCAGCTCCACCCCGCCTTCCGGCACACTCAAGGGCGCTTCGTCGGTGACCCGGCGCCGGGCCAGGTCGGCGCGCAGCACCGCCAGTGGCGCCAGGGCACGCCCCACGGCCCACCACACCAACGCCAGACTGGCCAGCAGCCCCAGACCCAAGGTCACCAGCAGCACCAGCGCCACCTGGCGCATAAAAGCGGTGCGCCCGGCCATGCGTTCCGCCGAGGTGACGCGCAACTCGCCTTCACTGACGGTGAACACCCGCCAGGTTTCGCCCTGGACCTGTTGCTGGCCGAAGCCGTCCTGCGGCAGCGCCAGACCGGCGCTGGGGGCGCCGCCGGATCGCGCCAGCACCTCGCCGCGCAGGCTGCTGATTTCACAGGCGATGCCGCCCAGGGGCAGGGCGCCGGACTCCTGCAGTTTCAGGTCGCCGGCGGCGTCGCTTTCCAGCAGCGACACCACCATACGCGCGGACGCCGCCAGGCGCTGGTCCAGCACCCGCGCGACCCGGTCACGGACCTCGCCGTGCAGCCACACCGCCAGCACCAGCCACAGCACCGACAGCCCCAGCCCCATGCACAGCAGCAAGCGGCCGCGCAGACTGGCGGGCCCGATCACGGCGGCGTCCCCAACCGGTAACCTTCGCCACGCACGGTTTCGATCAGGGTGTCGCCGAGTTTGCGGCGCAGGTTGTGGATGTGCACCGCCAGGGCGTTGCTTTCCACGCCGTCGGTCCAGCCGTAGACCCGGTCGGCGAGCTGAACCGGGGTAAGCACCTGGCCACGGCTTTGCAGCAGCGCCTGCAGCAGGGCGCGCTCGCGGCGCGGCAGGGTGACCGCCTCGCCGTTCAGCCAGAGACGCTGGGCGGCGGGTTCAAAGCGCAAGCCGCCGTACTCGATGACCGGCGCGGCGCGGCCGGCGGAGCGGCGCATCAAGGCGTGCAGTCGGGCCACCAACTCGTCCAGGTCAAAGGGTTTCACCAGGTAGTCATCGGCGCCGGCGTTCAATCCCGTCACCCGGTGCTCGACGCCATCGCGGGCGGTGAGCACCAGCACGGGCTCGTCACGCCCCAGGCGGCGCCAGCGCCCCAGCAGCGACAGCCCGTCCTGGTCGGGCAACCCCAGGTCGAGCACCACCAGATCAAAAGCGGTACTGTCCAGGGCGGCGTCGGCGTCCGCGGCGCGGGCCACCCAGGCCACGGAAAAGCCATGGGCCTGAAGGCCGGCCTGCACGCCATCGCCCAGCAGGGCGTCGTCTTCGATCAGTAGTACATGCATAGGAAACCAGAATGCGGGCGCCGGATTAACCCGGCGTTAATCATGGTCGGGAATGCTGGGCCCGGCAACCAGGACACCCAAGAGGCCCCATGAACGCTTTGCAACTCGGACCCTTCGCGATACCGCTCGCCCCGCTGCCCTGGCTGGTGGGCCTGATCGCCGCCTGGCTGGTGGCCTGGTACCGCCGCCGCCGTGGCCACGGCGACGCCGAGCCGCTGCTGTGGCGCCTCGGGCTGATGGCACTGATCGGCGCCCGGGTGGCGTTCGTAGCGCGCTACCACGACCGCTTCGCCGGACCGCTGGAGATGATCGACCTGCGCGACGGCGGCCTCTGGTGGCCCGGTGCCGTAGTCGGCGCCGGGCTGGCCCTGGCCCGGGCGCTGCGCGGCCGGGCCGGACGGGAGGAGGACGCGCCGCTGTCCGAGAGCTGGCGCGCCCTGCTCACCGGTGCGGTGACGGCGGTGCTCACCGCCAGCGTCACGCTGGCCGTCAGCAGCACCGCCCAGCCGGCGCCGGAGCTGACCCTGCACCGGCTGGACGGCACCCCGGTGACGCTTTCCGCGTTGTCCGAAGACCGCCTCACCCTGGTCAATCTATGGGCCAGCTGGTGCCCGCCCTGCCGGCGCGAGATGCCGGTGCTCGAACAGGGCCAGAGCGACTATCCGGCGGTGCGTTTCGTGTACGCCAATCAGGGCGAGTCCGCCGAGATCATTCGCGGCTATTTGCTGGAAGAGGGCCTGCGCCTGGACCACGTGGTGCTGGACCCGCACAGCGACCTGGCCCGGGCCCTGGGCGGCAGCGGTCTGCCCACCACGGTGCTGATCGGCCGCGACAGCACCGTGGTCAACAGCCACGTGGGGCCGCTTTCCCGGGCCAGCCTCCATCATTTTATTAACCCGCACCTTCAGGAGTAACCCATGCACACTCGACCGACCATCCGAAAGACCCTGGCGCTGGTGGCGCCGCTGCTGATGGCGCTGACGGCGGCGCTGTTCAGCCCGCCGGCCAGCGCCCAGATCAGCGAGGAGCAGGCCCGGCAGGTACGGTCGCTGCTGGCGGACAGCCACTGGGTGGCGGAAGGGCCGGAGAATCCGGAACGGGTCGCCTATATGTTCACCGACATGGAATGCCCGTACTGCGCGCGCCAGTGGCAAGCGATGCGGCCCTTTATCAACGACCCGGACAACGTTACCCAGGTGCGCCACATCATTGTCGGCATTCTCAAGCCGCAGAGCCACGCCAAGGGCGCCGCGGTGCTCGCCGCCGACGATCCACTGGCGGCCCTGGAGAAAGGGCAAAAAGAGTTCGACGCCGGCGGCCTAACACCGTTGCGCAATATACCGGAGGACATCAGCCGGGCGCTGGGGGAGAACCGGCTGCTGATGCAGCAGCTGGGCATTCGCGGCACGCCGGCGACGATCTTCACCGATACCGAAGGGCAACTGCAGTTCGCACCTGGCTTGATGGGCGAGTCGCTGCTGCAGACCTATCTGTTCCAGATGGAAGCGGATTAGCCGCCGGCGTCAGTCGCTGAGCCAGCTCACCTTGCCCTGGCAGACGGTGAGCTTGACCACCCCGGGCAGGGTGGCGTTGCGCCAGGGGGAGTTGCGGCCCGCGGACAGCCAGTGGCTGGCCAGGCCGCGGCTTTCATCGGCGGCCAGCACGCACAAGCTGGCCGGGCGGCCGGCTTCCAGCTGCCCCGCCTGAATGCCCAGGCAGCGGGCCGGCGCGGCGGTGACCGCGTCCAGCGCCCGGTGCAGCGGCAAGGCGCCCTCGGCCACCAGTTTAAGAATCAGCGGCAGCAGGCTGTCCAGGCCCGAGATGCCCGGTTTGGAGGCCGGGAAGGGCGCGGCCTTGCTGGACGAGCCCACCGGCTGGTGCTGGGAACAAATGGCATCGATGGTGCCGTCCGCCACCGCCGCCAGCAGGGCTTGCCGGTCGGCGGCGCCGCGCAGCGGCGGGATCACGTGGCAATGGCTGTTGAAGCCTTCGATGGCGGATTCGTCCAGCAACAAATGGTGGATGCTGACATCCGCGGTCACCGGCAGGCCCCGCGCCTTGGCTTCGCGCAACAGCCACAGGGACTCCCGGCTGGAAATCTGCTGGAAGTGAGCGCGCACTCCGGTGGCTTCCACCAGCAAGAGGTCACGGGCCAGATCCACCGACTCGGCCACGGCGGGAATACCGGGCAAGCCCAGGCGGGTGGCCACCGGGCCGTCGTGGGCGCAACCGCCGCCGGCCAGGGCCGCGTCCTGGGGCCGGAACATCACCGGCAAATCGAACGTGGCGGCGTATTCCAGGCCGCGCTTGAGCACCAGGGCGTCCGCCACCCGGGCACCGGCCTGGCCCACGGCGATGCAGCCGGCCCGGGCCAGGGTCGCCATTTCCGCCAACTGCTGACCTTCCAGCCCCTGGGTGAGGGCGGCCACGGGCAGCACCCGGGCGAAGCCGGCCTGACCGGCTTGCTCGCGAATCAGGCGCACCACGGCGGTGGAGTCCACCGGCCCGCAGTCCGGCTGGGCGGCGATGTGCGTGATGCCGCCGCCGGCGGCGGCGCGGGTTTCCGAAGCGATGTCGCCGGCGCGGCCACTGCCGGGCAGGGACAGATGCACGCAGGCGTCCACCAGGCCCGGGATCACCCAGTGCCCTTCGGCGTCGACAATCTCGGCGCCGGGGGCGTCCAGGCTGGCGCCGATGCGCACCAGTCGGCCGTCTTCCACCAGTAAATCGGCCACTTCGTCACGGCTCGAGAGCGGGTCGATCACCCGGCCCTTGCGGATCAGCAGATGGGCTCTAGCGGCCATGGTCGCCTCCCTGGTCCAGAGTCTGACTGCTTTCCTGGCCGCTAATGGTCATCGACATCACCGCCATGCGCACGGCGATGCCGAACGTGACCTGATTGAGAATCACCGAGCGCGGACCGTCGGCCACTTCCGAGGCGATTTCCACGCCCCGGTTGATCGGCCCCGGGTGCATGACGATGGCGTCCGGGCGGGCGTGGCGCAGTTTTTCGTTGTTGAGGCCGTAGAGGCGGAAGAATTCCCCTTCGCTGGGCAGCAAGGCGGAATCCATGCGCTCCTTCTGCAGCCGCAGCATGATCACCACGTCCACATCCTTGAGGCCCTGGGCCATGTCCGTGAACACGGTGACGCCGAGCTGCTCCACGTCGGTGGGCAGCAGGGTGCGCGGCCCGATCAGCCGCACTTCCTCGGCGCCGAGAATATTGAGCGCGTGGATCTGCGAGCGCGCCACCCGTGAATGCAGAATGTCGCCGACGATCGCCACCCGCAGGCCGGCGAAGCCGCCCTTGTAGTGGCGGATGGTGTACATGTCCAGCATCGCCTGGGTGGGATGGGCGTGGCGTCCGTCGCCGGCGTTGATCACCGCCACCCGCGGCGTCACTTCGTTGGCGATGAAGAAGGGCGCGCCGGAGTCCTGGTGTCGTACCACGAACATGTCGGCGGCCATGGCTTCCAGGTTGCGCAGGGTGTCGAGCAGGGTCTCGCCCTTGCTGGTGGCCGACTTGGCGATATCCAGGTTGAGCACGTCGGCGCTGAGCCGCTTGGCCGCCAGCTCGAAGGTGCTGCGGGTGCGGGTGCTGGATTCGAAAAACAGATTGACCACCGTCTTGCCGCGCAGCAGCGGCACTTTCTTGATCGCGCGGCCGCCCACGTCGACAAAACTGGCGGCGGTATCAAGAATGTCTTCAAGCAGGGGACGGGGCAGGTGTTCAACGGAAAGAAAGTGTCGCAGCTTTCCGTCTTCGGTGAGCTGCACGCGGGAGGAGGGCGGCGGCGCAAGCGTCATTCTTCAGGCCTTATGTCTCTGATCTCCGCAGTCAAAGGCGCGGGCCCGGCCAATTCTACCCGCTGATGGGGCGGCAATGCCAAAGTTTCCCCACAAATATCGGCGCGGATCGGCAATTGCCGGTGGCCGATGTCGAAAAGCACCGCCAGCCGGATAGACGCCGGGCGGCCGAAATCAAACAACTCGTTCATGGCGGCGCGAATGGTGCGGCCGGTCATCAGCACGTCATCCACCAGCAGGATGTGGGCGCCTTCCACATCGAACGGAAGGTCCGATGGTTGCACCGCCCGCTTGAGCCCGCGGGTATCGAAATCATCACGGTAAAAGCTGACGCTCAGCGAACCCAGCGGGGCGGGCCGCGCCAGCTTCCCGTTCAACGCCCGTGCCACCCAGGCACCACCGGACTGAATCCCCACCAGCGCCGGCACGATCTCGCCGTACCCGGACGTCACCTGCTCGGCCATGGCGGCGAGCCGCGCGTCGATGTCCGCTTCGTTCCAGTGCAAGGGTGTCTCCTGAAGGTGGTTGGCATTGCAATTGGCTTAGAGTAGCAGATGCAAGCCGGTTTGCGAGCCGCCGCCGGCCCGCTCAGCGGGTCCGGCGACGCACCCGCAAACGGTGCTTCAGTCGCTCCGCCGCGTCCGCCCGGGCCAGGTATTCCACTGTCTTGCCCGCCTTGTGCGGCACCAGAACCTCCAGTTCCTCGAGGGTGCGCAGGTCCGCGCGGGCGGTGTTCTCCGACACGTCGAACAGATTCTTCACTTCCTTGGCGGTGAACCCCACCCCCGGGTTCTTCAACGCCTGGCGCAGCAGCATGCCTTGACGGTGATTCAGGCGCCGCCCGATGCCCATATCCGCCAACCAGTCCATCAGCTCCAGGTATTCCCGTCGTTTGGTTTTTACGTACTCCAGGAACGCATCAATAGCGCGTTGAATAATACGCAATTGATAGACCACGAAGTAGGTCAGGTCATTGTCATCGGTTTCAGTAAATAAGTAGGCCTCGCCATACTGGATAGGCGCGTCCTTCAACAGGGCGCTGATGGAGATATACTCGAACGGCCAGTAGCCGGCCTTGAGCATGTACCAGTAGAACAGGGCCCGGGCGGTTCGACCGTTGCCATCCACGAATGGGTGCTCGTAGCCGATCATGAAATGCAGAATGATGGCTTTCACCGCCGGATGGATGAAAGCCCGCCCCTCGCGGCCGTCATGGTTTTCGTTGGCGAAGCGGCACAATGCCTTGAGACGCTCGGGCAGGCGTTCCGCCGCCGGCGGCTGATGCGCCACTTCGCCGTCCCGGTCCACGACCACCACATCATCGTCCTGACGGGGCTCCCCCGGCACCACCCCGGCCTGTGTCGTGTCGTGGGTGGCCAATTCGTGGAAACGGAAGATCAACGACAGATCCAGGGGGTCATCCCGGGCGCGCTTGGCCTCTTTCATGAGCAGGTAGTTATTGAACACCATGCGCTCGTCTTCGGTACGTGGCCGGCGTTCGCGGATCAACATGTCCCGGGCCACCTTCCGGGTGGTGGCGGCCCCTTCCAGTTGAGCGCTTGAAATCGCCTCCTCCATCATCAGGGTTTCCACCAGGTACTGCTCGCGCTGACCATGGCTGGACAGATCAAAACCGCCATCCCGCAGCGACGGCGCGCACAGCCGATCAATGGCGTGCAGCGTGCTTTCCACCGTGTCCGGCGTGCAGAATTGAAACGGTCGACCGTCCGCCGCGCTCAACAACACCGGTTTGAGAAGACTCTGGCGGGCCAGCTTAACCGCCACCCAGACCACCTCCCTGTCGACACTGGCTGGTAGCCGGCGCCGTAAGTCATGCCAATGCAGATAACGGCCCTTTGCGTCGACAGCCCCATAATCGGCCATAGCGTCGAGGACAGCGCTGCCACTCTTTTTAAAAACCTCTTTTATATCAGGCGGTTGCTTAACCTTTGCCATATTCAGCTCAGTTTTGATAAAACTGAGCTGAATATGGCGTGCCAAGCCAAGACAGTCAAGCCCGCGTAACGGCGTTCGGCCTGCAAGGGAGCGCTAATAAGCGTGCGTGGCTTTGATAATTAAGGCGCCACCGGCGTGGCGCCACCGAGGTAGCCCTCGGCGATCACCGCCGCCGCCATGGAATCCACCTTGGGGTCGGCGCGACGCGTGCCGGTGCGTTCCCGGGCTTCCCGGGTGGAGAGCCGCTCGTCGATCATCCATACCCGAATGCCGAAGCGGCCATGGAGCCGGCGGGCGAACTTGCGCGCCCGCTGGCTGGATTCGCTTTCGCTGCCGTCCATGTTCAACGGCAGTCCCACAACCAGCGTCTCCGGGCGCCATTCTTCCATCAGGGCCGCCACCCGGTCCCAGTCCGGCTGGCCGTCACGGCAGGCCAGGGCGGGTAACGGCGTGGCGGTGCCGGTGATGGCGTTGCCGCTGGCGACGCCGATCTTGCGGGTGCCGTGATCAAACGCGAGCAGGGTCAAGCGGGCCTCGCCATCAGCCGTGGCCCACCTGGGTGGCGATCAGGCTCATGTCCACGCCCAGGCGGGCGGCGGCGGCGTGCCAGCGTTGATCGAAGGGGGTATCCAGGACCAGCTCCGGGGTACTGGCCACGCTCAGCCAGACGTTGTCCGCCAGCTCTTGTTCCAGCTGGCCGTCGTCCCAGCCGGCGTAGCCCAGGCATACCAGCGTGGCTTCCGGGCCCTCGCCGATGGCGATGGCTTCCATGATGTCCCGGGAGGTGGTCAGGCACAGGCCGTCGGGCAGCGTTACGGTGCTGTCCCAGTGGCGCGCGGTGGCGCGGTGCAGCACGAAGCCGGCGTCCTGCTGGATCGGTCCGCCGGCCACCACCTGGTGTTGCTCGGAGGGCGGCACTTCCACCTCGATGTCCATATCCACCAGGATATCCAGCAGGCTGAGCGACACCGGACGGTTGAGCGTCAGGCCCATGGCGCCGTCGTCACCGTGCTCCACCACGTAGGTCACGGTGTGCTCGAAGTTGGGATCGTCCATCTGTGGCATGGCGATCAAAAGCTGATGTTTGAGGCTGGCTTTATCCATGCCCACAGTATCCGGGGGCGGCCCGGCGAGGGCAAGGGAACCTACTTGGAAGAAACCCGCCGGTTGGCGTCGAATTTCCAGGTGCGGATGATTTCCAGCACGTCCATGCGTTCGCGCATGTCTTGCGTGAAGGGCTCGAACGGAGCCGCCAGGCGCACGCTCTGCACCGCCGCCTGGTCGAGGAAGTCATGGCCGGAGGACTGCAGCACCTTGACCTCCTCGATGCCACCGTCGCGGCGCAACGCCACCATCAGACGCACGCCGCCGAAGGTATTGCTGTCCAGCGCCCGGCGCGGGAAATGGCGGGTGCCGGTGGCTTCCACCTTACGGCGGAACGCTTCGATATAGGCGGCCTCGTAGTGGGCCTTGGCGGACACCGAGGTGAGCCGGCGCACCCGCGGCCGTTTGGCGTAGGCCTGCTTTTGCTTGTCCAGGCGTGCTTGCAGACTGGCGATCTCACGGCTGAGCTCGTCCATGTTGTCCCGCTCCGCCTTGCGGCGCGGATCGTCCTGGCTCCGGTCCTGTTGTTCGCTGGCCATGTCGCGCTCGCTGCGCGCCCGGGTGACGATGATTTTCTGCCGGGTCACCGGCGTCGGCTGGCGGGTGGTGGGCTCCCGAAGCTGCACCTCGCGGCTGTCCGGATCACTGAACGGCGCTTCCTCGGTGGTGGTGAGCTCGCTTTTGTCTTCTTCGGTGCCGGAGCCGACCTGATTGGCCTGGGCGATGAAATCCGCCTCCTCGGGCGCGTCATCGGCGCGGTGCATGGCCAGGGTCACATCCAGGCTGTTGGGGGTGGCGCGGGGCTTTTCCGGCGCGAAACCGACACCGAACAGCAACACGCCGTGCACCGCCAGCGCGAGAAACAATGTGAAGCCAAGCCGGTCGCCGGCGGTTACCTGAGGTGCTGCCATGGTGTCGTTATTTTAGTTCCAGCAGGGCGTCGAACAACTGGCCGGCGATATTGATGTCGAAGATCCGGTCCAGCTCGCGTACGCAGGTGGGGCTGGTGACGTTGATCTCGGTGAGGTAGTCACCGATCACGTCCAGGCCCACGAAGTATAGGCCCTTGCGCTTGAGGGTGGGGCCCACCTGTTCACAAATCCAGCGGTCACGGTCGGTGAGCTCGCGGCCCTCGCCGGTGCCGCCGGCGGCCAGGTTGCCCCGGAACTCGCCTTCCTTGGGAATGCGCGCCAGAGCATAGGGCACCGGCTCGCCGTTGATCATCAGAATGCGCTTGTCGCCCTGCTTGATCTCGGGCACGAAGCGCTGGGCCATGATCGGGGTTTTGCCGTCCTCGGTGAGCACGTCGATGATCACGCTCAGGTTGGCGCTGCCCGGCTCGATGCGGAACACGTTGGTGCCGCCCATGGCATCGAGCGGTTTCATCACGGTGTCACCCTGCTCCTTTACAAACTCCCGCAGCAGGGCGGCGCGGCCGGACACCAGGGTCGGCACGCAGCATTGCGGGAAATCCGTGGCGAACAGTTTTTCGTTGCTGTCGCGGACACTGGCCGGGCGGTTCGCCACCAGCACCCCTTCGCGCTCCACCTTTTCGAGCAGATAGGTGGCGTACAGGTAGGCGGCGTCGAAGGGCGGGTCTTGCCGCATCAGGATCATATCCATGCCGGTGAGGTCCCGGGGGGCCGGCTCGCCCAGGGTGAACCAGTCCTGGTTGTCGTCGCGCACCGCCAGGTCGCGGGTCACCGCGAACACCCGGCCGTCGCGGACATACAGGTCGGCCGGCTCCATGTAGTGCAGGGTCCAGCCCCGTCGCTGCGCTTCCAGCAGCATCGCCAGGGTGGTGTCTTTCCAGGGCTTGATGTGGGCGATGGGATCCATCACCACGCCGATATTGAGACTCATGGGTGCTCCAGGACGACCGGGAAAGGGGTTGCCGGGCAATGTTAGCAGTGCACCGGCCGCCCCGCCACGGGATGCTTTTCTCAGGTCTCACAGGGCCTTATAGATTGAATGTAGAATCTGTGTTAAAACCTCGCTTGGGCTGTTTCACCCATCAGGTCCTAGGAAGAACCCCTTAGAAAGGGGCGGTGGCATGTGGAAGGGGGGAACACGAAGGATCGCGGCCCTGCCTGTCGCATGACGACAGAGGCTCATAATTAAAAAACGTAGCGGCCTGTAACGGTTCACGGTTTAAAGGCAGTTCTCCATGACTGACAATTTCCAAGACCTCAAGGTAATGGTGATCGACGATTCCAAGACCATTCGTCGCACCGCCGAAACCTTGTTGAAAAAAGCGGGTTGCGAGGTGATTACCGCCACCGACGGGTTCGACGCCCTGGCGAAGATTGCCGACAGTAAACCCAGTATTATTTTCGTGGACATCATGATGCCGCGATTGGATGGCTACCAGACCTGCGCGCTGATCAAGAACAACAGCGCGTTCAAGGCGACCCCCGTCATTATGCTCTCTTCCAAGGATGGTCTGTTTGACAAGGCCAAGGGTCGAATCGTGGGCTCCGACGAGTACCTGACTAAGCCGTTCTCCAAAGACGAGCTGTTGGGGGCGATTCGCCAGCACGTCTAGCGCTCGCCGCGGGGCGTTCCCCGCGGTCGGTCGCGGTGCTCAACCTGAAGAGGAAAAGATGGCACGCATTCTTATTGTCGATGACTCTCCCACTGAGTGTTACAAACTGCGGGAGATTCTGGAAAAGCACGGCCACCACGTATTGGAAGCCGCTAATGGCGCCGACGGCGTGGCCATGGCACGCTCGGAGCTGCCGGATCTGGTGTTGATGGACGTGGTGATGCCGGGGCTGAATGGCTTTCAGGCCACCCGGCAGCTCACCAAAGGCGCCGATACCGCTCATATTCCGATCATTATCGTGACCACCAAGGATCAGGAAACCGATCGGGTCTGGGGCAAGCGCCAGGGGGCCAAGGATTATCTGACCAAGCCGGTGCACGAAGACGTGCTGCTGAAAACCGTGGATCGGCAACTGGCCGACCAATGAACACAGAGGTGTCATGAGCGCAGCCGCATCCGCCGCCTTCATCAAGCTGGCGGACTACTTTGTCCGCTGCCGTCGGCAGGCCGCCAGTCTGCCAATGCAGGAAGACGCGGTCCATTACTGGAGCGGCGTCGGCTTTACCCTGGACGAACGCTACTACGTGGCGCCCATGGATGAAGTCTCGGAAATTCTTTCGGTGCCGGCCTATACCCGCGTGCCGGGGGTGCTGAACTGGATGAAGGGCGTCGCCAACGTGCGCGGGCGCCTGATGACAGTGATGGATCTGAGCCGCTTTCTGGGCAAATCCTCGGATTTGCAGGAGAAGCGGCGTCGTTTGCTGGTGCTGGATCAGGATGATCTGTACACCGGCGTGATCGTGGACGAAGTGCTGGGGATGCAGCACTTTCCGATCGAGGCGTATGAAGAACACTCGCCGCTCGCGGAGCAGGATGTGGGTCCGTATCTGCGCGGCGGTTATCAGAGGGACGGGGAATTCTGGTCCGTGTTCAGCCTTTCCCGGCTGGCACAGGATCCGCGCTTCATGCAGGCGGCCCGCACGGGCTGAGCGGCGTGCCGCGCAGGGGAGATAAGAACAGAGCCAGGCCAGGAGCCAGTTATGAAGTTCAAACCGGGAAACGTGTTCAGCAAGGTACGGGGGGGCGCGGGCAGCAACCCGTTGAATATTGCGCTTTATATCGGGCTGGCCGTTTTTGTTGCCCTAGCGCTGGCCAACTTCCTGTTGTCGGCCACCACCGCGAACCAGGCACAGGAAAACATCACCGAAGCCTCGGAATTGCGCGTGGTCTCGCAGCAGATCGCCAAGAACGCCCTGGAGGCGGCGTCCGGTAACGCCGACGCCTTCGAGCTTCTGGAAGCCTCGCGCGCCGACTTCCAGTCCGCCTGGGACGGCCTCAAGCAGGAGCCGGTGGCGGACGATCAGGTTAAACAGCGGCTGCAGGCTCTGTGGAATCAGGTGCGCGAGAATACCGGCACCATTCTGAACGGGCAGGACACGGTACTCGACCTGCACGAGGTGGCCGACACCCTGGCCCAGGCCATCCCGCAGCTGCAGTCCGAGTACCAGGCGGTGGTCGACATCCTGGTGGACACCGGCGCGCCGCCGGAGCAGGTGGCCTTCGCCCAGCGCCAGATCTGGCTCACCGAGCGCATCCTGCGCTCCATCTCCCGGGTGCTGGAAGGTGACGACAACGCGGTAATCGCGGCGGACAACTTCGGCCGGGACGCCACCGAATTCGGCCGCGTACTCAACGGCATGCTGGTCGGCGACCAGGCCATGGGCGTACAGCAGATCGTCAACCCGCAGGCGCTCAACTATCTGGATCGCATCTCGCGGCTGTTCGACGAATTCGTTAACCAGTCCGTGGACGAGATTCTCGAGACCGCCCCGGAGCTGTTCCTGGTGGCCAGCGCGGCGGACTCCATCTTCCGTAACTCCCAAGACCTGCTGCAGGAATCCACCAACCTTAACGATCAGTTCGAGCAGACCACCACCGGCCTGTTCCCGTCACTGTGGTTGGGGGCGGTGTGTGCCGGTCTGGCGGTATTGCTGTTCTTCCTGATCATGCTACAGCGCAACCGCGAAGCGGCCCGCCGCCGTAACGAGCTGGAAAGCGAGAACCAGCGCAACCAGGCGGCGATTCTGCGTTTGCTCGACGAACTGGGCGACCTGGCGGACGGTGACCTGACCGTGGAAGCGACGGTGACCGAGGACTTCACCGGCGCCATCGCCGACTCCATCAACTACTCCATCGACCAGCTGCGCAGCCTGGTACAGACCATCAACAACTCCGCCGTGCAGGTGGCCTCGGCCGCCCAGGAAACCCAGTCCACGGCGATGCATCTGGCGGAAGCCTCCGAGCACCAGGCCCAGGAAATCGCCGGCGCCTCGGCGGCGGTGAACGAAATGGCGGTGTCCATTGACCAGGTATCCGCCAACGCCGCCGAGTCCGCCGCGGTGGCGGAAAAGGCGGTGGCGATCGCCAACAAGGGCGCGGAAGTGGTGCAGGCCACCATCCACGGCATGGACACCATCCGCGAGCAGATCCAGGAAACCTCCAAGCGGATCAAGCGCCTGGGTGAATCCTCCCAGGAGATTGGCGACATCGTGAGCCTGATTAACGACATCGCCGACCAGACCAACATTCTGGCACTGAACGCGGCGATCCAGGCCTCCATGGCCGGGGAAGCGGGCCGCGGCTTCGCGGTGGTGGCGGACGAAGTACAACGCCTGGCGGAACGCTCCGCCGCCGCGACCAAACAGATCGAAACCCTGGTAAAAACCATTCAGACCGACACCAACGAGGCGGTGATCTCCATGGAAGCCACCACCGCCGAGGTGGTGAAGGGGGCTCGCCTGGCGCAAGACGCCGGTGTCGCCCTGGAAGAGATTGAGAACGTTTCCAAGAACCTGGCGGACCTGATCCAGAACATTTCCAACGCGGCGCGCCAGCAGGCCGCCTCGGCGGGTCACATTTCCAACACCATGAACGTGATCCAGGAAATTACCTCGCAGACCTCCGCCGGTACCACCGCCACCGCCCGCTCGATCGGGGACCTGGCGGAAATGGCGCAGGAAATGCGGAATTCAGTGGCCGGCTTCCGCCTGCCGGAGCATTCCTGAACCGGCGTAAGCCGGTTCCGGAGACGGAACCATGGGTTTTGCAGTGACAGATCGCTGGTCGATCAAGAGCGCCCCCGCCATGGATGCCGAGCAGTTCCAGCTGTGGCAGGCCCTGTTGGAGGAGCGCACCGGGATGACGCTGGCGCCGGAGCGCAAGCAGTTCCTGGAAAGCAGCCTCAGTATCCGCATGCGCGAGCTGGGGCTGGACGACTACGACACCTATTACCAGCAACTGGTCACCGGGGCCACCGAGTCCCGCGCCATGGAATGGTCCACCCTGGTGGACCGGCTGACGGTGCAGGAAACCAGCTTTTTCCGTCACCCGGGCTCCTTCGCGCTGGTGGAGGACTACCTCGGCCAGTTCGCCGCCGAGCGGGACAGCGGCGCCACCCTCAATGCCTGGAGCGTGGGCTGTTCCACCGGCGAGGAAGCCTATTCACTGGCGATGCTGATCAGCGAGCGGTTCCGCGCCCACGGCAAGGCCCTGTTTTACGGTATCACCGGCACGGACATCAGCCTGCCGACCCTGGCCAAGGCGCGCCGCGGGCTGTTTCCCCGGCGCCGCGTGGAGCAAATCGACCCGACGCTGCGGGAACGGTATTTCAAGGACGCGGACACCCACACCATGCAGGTGGCGGACAGTCTGCGCGAGCGGGTCTGCTTCGCCCACCTCAACGTGCTGAATCTTGATCAGGCACCCATGGACGACATGGACCTGATTTTTTGCCAGAACATGCTGATTTACTTCCGCCGCTGGCGGAAACGGCAGATCGTTAACCAGTTGGCCGGACGCCTGGCGCCCGGTGGACTGCTGGTGCTGGGCCCCGGCGAAATAACCGATTGGCACGACCCGCGCCTGGAAAGGGTGCACTTCGCCGACACTCTGGCGTTCCGACGCCGGCAATGAGAGGCCTGAGTTCCATGGGGGAAAGGGCATGAGCGACCGTCACGACTATCTGGCGCTGGACTGGGTCCGCGGGGAAATTCAGGAAACCCTGAATCAGGCCCAGCAGGCCCTGGAAGCGTTCGTGGACAATCCCAACGATTCCACGCGCATGCGCTTTTGCCAGACCCACCTGCACCAGGTGTGCGGCACGCTGCAGATGGTGGAGTTTTACGGCGCCGCCTTGCTCGCCGAGGAAATGGAAAAGCTGGCCCGGGCACTGGTGGACCAGCGCGTGGGCAATGTGGCCGACGGCCAGGAAACCCTGATGCGGGCGATCCTGCAGTTGCCGCCCTACCTGGACCGGGTGGCCAGCAGCCGTCGGGATTTGCCGCTGGTACTGCTGCCCCTGCTCAACGATCTGCGCGCCGCCCGCGGTGAAGCACTGCTGTCCGAAACCGCCCTGTTCAAACCCGACCTCAAGCACGCCGCGGGCGACGGCCGTCTGCCCGACGCGGTACTCAATGATCCGCGCTTCGCGCAGCTGGCCCGCAAGATACGCCAGATGTTCCAGCTCGCCCTGGTGGGCGTTATGCGCAACGAGGACATGGACCGCAACCTGGACTATATGCGCAAGGTGTTCGCCAAGCTTGAAAAGGTCACCGGGGAGGCCGCCCGCGGGCCGCTATGGCGCATCGCCGACGCCGTGATCGAGGGCCTCCAGGAAGACGCCATCGCGCTGGGCACCTCCGTGAAGCAATTGCTCGGCCAGATCGACCGCACCCTGCGCGAACTGGCCGCCGACGGCGCCGACAGTCTGGAACGCCCGGCACCCACTGAACTGCTCAAGAACCTGCTGTATTACGTCGCCAAGGCCGACCACGACAGCCCCCGTATCCGCGAAGTGCGCGCCGGTTTCCGCCTCGATGACGCCTTGCCGTCGGAAGACCTGGTCAACGCCGAACGCGAACGGCTCACCGGTCCGGATTCCATGGCCATGAGTTCGGTGGTCACGGCGCTGTCCGAGGAACTCACCAAGATCAAGGACGCCCTGGAGCAATTCGTTCACCAGGGCGATTCCAACCCGGCCACGCTGGCGCCGGAAGCGACCCGCCTGAAGCAGGTGTCCGACACCGTCGCCATGCTCGGCCTCGGCCAGCCGCGCACCCTGGTGGAAGAGCAGCTCAAGGTGATGGAGGCGATCGTGGACGGCCGCCGCCCGCCGCACCGCGACACCCTGATGGACGTGGCCGGCGCCCTGCTTTACGTGGAAGCCACCCTGGCCGGTATCGGCGGCGACAACCGCCGGCCGGCCCCGGCCACCGGCGCCGACCTGCCCCGTCATGTGGGTCAGGCCTTGGACGCGGTGCTGCGCGAGTGCCGGGCCGGTCTGGAAGAGGCCAAGGACGGTATCGTCGAGTTCATCGCCTCGCACTGGGACCACCAGCACCTGCACGCGGTGCCGGACCGTCTCAACGCGGTGCGCGGCGGCCTGGAAGTGGTTCAGCTCCACCGGCCGGCGGACATTCTTCGTCAGTGCGTGCGTTTTATCGAAGAACAATTGATGGCGGAGCAGTCCAAGCCGGACTGGCGCAGCATGGACACCCTGGCCGACGCCATCACCTCGGTGGAATATTACCTGGAGCGTCTCAGCGACGATCCGGAAACCCGCGACGACATTCTCGGCCTGGCCCGGGCCAGCGTCAGCGATCTCGGCTATCCGTTGCCCGAGCCCCGCGACGAAGACGACGCCGATGGCCAAACACCGCAGGACGACGAGCAGCCGGAAGAAGCGCGAGACGCGCTGTCCGGCCTGCTTGACGAACCGCCGATGCCGCTCTCGGACGACGACGGAGCGGAGGCCCCTGGCGAAGAGGAGCCCGAGATCGCGCCCGCCGCGCCGCCGGCGCCGGAGCCCCACGACCAGGGCGGCGTCGAGGCCCACGACGAAGAGCTGATCGACGATGAAATCATCGAGATCTTCGTCGAGGAAGCCGACGAAGTGCTCGAAGCCCTGGATCAATATTTCCCGCGCTGGGCCGCCAACACCGGGGACCAGACCGCGCTGGTGGAATTCCGCCGCGCCTTCCACACCCTCAAGGGCTCGGGCCGGATGGTGGGCGCCACCACCGTGGGGGAACTGGCCTGGTCGGTTGAGAACATGATGAACCGGGTGATCGACGGCGCCATTGAGCCGGACGCCACCCTGATTGAGCTGGTGCGCACCGTGCACGGCCTGATCCCGGAACTGGTGGACGCCTTCGCCAACCGCCGGCCGATGCCCTACGACGTGACGCCGCTGCAAGAAGCCGCCTTCGCCCTGGCGGACGGGCAATCACTGGACGCGGTACCGGACATTAAGCGCCCGGACGCCGCCCCGGAACCGGCCACCGACAGCGTGCCCGAGCCCCCCCTCGACACGGCACCGACACTGGACGACGACCCGCTGGCGGACCTGGATGCGCTCGATTTTCAGATCCCCGAGCAGACGGACGCCGACGACCCGGTCGATCCAGTGCTTCTGGATATCTTCCGTAGTGAGGCGGCGCGCAATCTTGAACTGGTCCGCGAGTGGCTGGACCGGATCGACCCGGACTTCTCCGAGCACACCCTGGACGACCAGGTGCACCGCGCGCTGCACACCCTCAAGGGCAGTGCCCGGATGGCGGAAATCAACGCCATGGCCGAGCTGGCGGAACCGGCGGAGAAGTTGGTCAAGGAGCTGATCAACGGTGGCCGCCGCGCCGACGCCGACACCGTGGCGATGATCGACCAGACCCACCGGCTGCTGGACGACGGCCTGGCTCGGTTGCACGACGGCGCTCAACCGGAATTACCCGACGACGCGCACACCCTGATCGAACGACTGGTGGAAGCCCGGGAAGCGCTCAACGAACACCGCGAAGGCACCGACCCGCACATTCTTTCGGTGTTCCTGTCCGAAGGCATGGACCTGATCATCGACACCGACAACCTGTTGGAACAATGGGCGGAAGAGCCGGGCCACACCGAGGAGCTGGCGCGGCTGCGCGACGAGCTTGAGCTGCTCGCCAACAGCGCCCGCACCGCCAACCTGGACGAAATTCATGGCCTGGCCAAGGCCCTGGCCAGTGTCTATTCCGGGGTCAACCAGGGCCGCCTGCCGTTCAGCGAAGCGTTGCTGGAGCTCGCCCGCGAGGGCCACGAAGCCCTGATGAACATGATGGACTGCCTCGCCGCCGGCCAGACGGTGCGTCCGGAACTGGGGCTGGTGGACAGCCTGCGTGATCTGGCTGAAACCCCCGACCCGGACGGCCCCGGCGGCGGCATGCCGGCGCCCGCCGCCACCGATTCACCCGAGCAGGACAATCCGGAGACCGGCCAGCAAGACGCCGAGCCGCTGGATCCGGAACTGGTGCTGTTGTTCCTGGAAGAAGCGGAAGACTTGTTGCTCTCGTCCAGCGAACACCTGACCGCCTGGGAACATGGTGAAGCGGACAGCCTGGCCGCCCTGCAACGGGATCTGCATACGCTCAAGGGCGGCGCCCGCATGGCCGGCGTCGGCGCGGTCGGCGATCTCGCCCATGAACTGGAAAATCTCTACGAGATGGCCGGCGCCCCGAACCAGCCGGCGCCGGCGCCCTCGCTGTTCGACGTGCTGCACCGCGGCCACGACCGGCTGGCGGACATGATCGACACGCTGCGCAGCGGCGGCAGGCCGGAGCCCGCGCCGGCGGTGATTCAGGCACTGCGCCAGGCGATGTTGCGCCAGGCCCCGTCCCCGGCCGCCGAGCCGATGCCGGCATCCGACGACGATCCGGCGCCGGCACCGTCCGGGGAAACCCAGGGCGACCCGGAGCTGGTGGCGATCTTCCTGGAGGAAGCCCACGACATTCTTGAATCCGCCGGTCGCAGCCTGGACACCTGGATGACGGATACCGGCAACAGCCTGGAAATCCAGTCCCTCCAGCGGGACCTGCACACCCTCAAGGGCGGCGCCCGCATGGCCGAAGTCCAGCCCGTCGGCGACCTGGGCCATGAGCTGGAAACCCTCTATGAAGCACTGGCTCTGGACCGTCTGCCAGTGCAACCAGCGCTGTTCGACCTGCTGCACCGCTGCCACGACCGGCTGGCGGAAATGGTCGATCAGCTCAGCACCGGGCAGCCGCTGACCGGCGGCGACGATCTGATCACCGCGCTGCACGACTACCTGCGCGCCCCGGACACCTTCATATTGCCCGCCGGGCCCGCCACGGCGGCGCCCGAGCGAGCCGCGCCGGAGCCCGCGCCGCCGACGGAGGACGCCGGCGACGCCGTGCTGCCCGACGAAGTGGACCTGGAAATTCTCGACGTCTTCCTCGAAGAGGCCGAGGAACTCTGCGAAATCATCGACGGTTGCCTGGTGTCCTGGCGCGATCATCCGGAAAGCCGGGATTTCAGCGACGATCTGAAGCGCGCCCTGCACACCTTGAAAGGCGGCGCGCGGCTGTCCGGCCTCAATGAGCTCGGGGATATGAGCCACCGGTTCGAAACCCTGATGCACGGCCTGGAAAGCCAGCGGCGCGACCCCGACGAAAGCGATTTCCAGGCGATGACGGCGGAGTTCGACGCGCTCAACCAGCGCCTGGTGGAACTGCGACGGGCAGCGGCCAGCCAGCCGCTGCCGGCGCAACCGCCGGCGACCCGTGACAGCCACCCCGAAGCCGCCGCCCGACCCGGCGTGAAACGCGAGGAGCGTCGACCACAGGCGCAGCCCCAGGAAATGGTCCGGGTGGGCGCCGACGTCCTGGAAGCCCTGGTCAACCTGGCCGGCGAAACCTCCATCAACCGGGGCCGGGTGGAACAGAGCATCAGCGAATTCGGCTTCAACATCAGCGAGATGGGCTCCACCGTGATTCGCCTTTACGAGCAGCTGCGCCGGCTCGACGCCGAGACCGAAGCGCAGATCATGTCCAACTACCAGAAGGGCGTGGACAGCGGTGAAATCGACGGCCGTTTCGACCCACTGGAGATGGACCAGTATTCAGAGCTGCACCAGATCACCAAACAGCTGTCCGAGTCCGCCTCCGACTTGCTGGATCTGAAGAACACGCTGCTCGATCGCACCCGCGACACGGAAACCCTGCTGCTGCAGCAACAGCGCATTAACACCGATCTGCAGGAAAAGCTCATGCGCACGCGCATGGTGCCGTTCTCCCGCCTGGTGCCGCGCCTGCGGCGCATCGTGCGGCAGGTGTCCGGCGAGGTCGGCAAGCGGGTCGCCTTCGACGTGCTCAACCCGGAAGGCGAGCTGGACCGTACCCTGATGGAGCGGGTGGTCGCGCCCCTGGAGCACATGCTGCGCAACGCCGTGGACCATGGCATCGAGGACCCGGAGCAGCGCCGCGGCGCCGGCAAGGAGGAAAGCGGCCACGTCAGCCTGGAACTGTCCCGGGAGGGCGGGGAAGTGGTCATTACCCTGGCCGACGACGGCAAGGGCATCGACACCGACGCGGTGCGCCGCAAGGCCATCGAGCGCGGGCTGATGGCGGAAAACACCCCGCTCCCGGACCACGAAGTCCAGCAGTTCATCTTCCATGCCGGCTTCTCCACCGCCAGCCAGGTCACCCAGCTGTCCGGCCGGGGCGTGGGCATGGACGTGGTGGCCAGCGAGATCAAACAACTGGGCGGCTCGGTGACCATCGACTCGCGCCGTGGGCAGGGCACCCGCTTCGTGGTGCGGCTGCCGTTCACCCTGGCCATGAACCGGGCCTTGATGGTGCGGGTCGGCGAGGACGCCTACGCCATCCCGCTGAACCAGATCGAAGGCATCGTGCGGGTCAGCCCGTACGAATTGAACGACTACTTCCAGGCCCGCCAGGAAGGCGCCTTGCCGGGTTACCGGTATGCCGGCCAGGAATACGACCTGCACTACCTGGGCCGCTTCGTGCACGACGTGGCCCAACCGCATCTGGAGAACCACAGCCAGCCGATGCCGGTGCTGTTGATTCGCAGCGCGGACCACAGCGTGGCGCTGGTGGTCGACAACCTGATCGGCTCCCGGGAAGTGGTGGTCAAATCCGTGGGCCCGCAACTGGCCAGTGTCGCCGGCATCAGCGGCGCCACCATCCTCGGCGACGGCGCGGTGGTGATCATTCTCGATATTCATTCGCTGATCCGCGCCGCCCAGGCGCAGCAAGCGGCGCTACCGCAGTCCGCGCCGGCACTGCCCGAGGAACCGGAGACGCCGGACTACGACGACGAACGCCGCGTGGCGCCGCTGGTCATGGTGGTGGACGATTCCGTCACCGTGCGCAAGGTCACCGGCCGCCTGCTGGAACGCAACGGCTTCGAGGTGATCACCGCCAAGGACGGTATCGACGCCATCGCCACGCTGGAAGAGCACACCCCGGCCGCCATGCTGCTGGATATTGAAATGCCGCGCATGGACGGTTTCGAAGTGGCCACCCATGTACGCCACGATGAGCGCCTGAAAGACGTACCGATCATCATGATCACCTCACGGACCGGCGAGAAACACCGGGAGCGGGCGTTCGACATCGGCGTGAACTGCTATCTGGGTAAGCCCTTCCAGGAAAACGAGTTGCTGGTGACGCTGCGTGAACTGCTCGGCGAAACCCGGGAGACCAGCCACTAATGGCGGGCGCGGGCCGGGTCGGCGTGATCGCCGACGATACCCTGCAGGGGCACCTGCTGGCCGGCGCCATCAAGAGCCAGGGTTACCAGGTGGTGGTCAACACCGACCCGGAGCATCTGGAAGACCGCTGGCTGGCCGCCGACGCCCTGGATTTGTGGGTGGTGGACCTGTCACGGGAAGATCGCTGGCAGCGCTTTCTCGACGGCTTACTGGAAAACGCCGCCGCGCCGTTGCTGTTCTGTGACGGCCAGGCCCCGGCCCGCACCGCCGATCACTACCCGCGCTGGGAACGGCGCCTGATGACCAAGCTGGTGGGCTACATCGGCGCGCCGGCGTTACAGGACAATCTGGACGCGGTGCCGCAGGCGCCACTGGCGGCGCCGATTCCCGAGCCGCGCGAGTTCCGTGCTCTGGCCGGCGACACCACCGCGCGCAGGGTCTGGGTATTGGGCGCCAGCCTGGGCGGCCCGGCGGCGGTCAAACAGTTTCTCGACTGCCTGCCGGAGCATTTGCCGGTGGCGTTCGTACTCGCCCAGCACATCGACGGCGGCTTTCTGGAGACTCTCTGCCAGGTGCTGCGCCGGGACAGCCCGTTCGCCTGCCAGGTGGCCGGCGACGGCGACCGGCTCGCTCACGGCCGGGTGCTGGTGGCGCCGGTGAAGGAGAGCCTGACGTTCGACACCGGCGGTGTGGCGCGGCTCTCCGGCGAGCCCTGGGAAGGCCCCTATGCGCCCTGCATCGACCAGGTGATGAGCAATCTGACGGCGGGCTTCGGCCACTGCGACGGCGCCATTCTGTTTTCCGGCATGGGCAACGACGGCGCCATTGCCGCGCCGCGGCTGGCCGCCCGCGGCGGCGCCATCTGGGCGCAATCGGCGGACAGCTGCGCCGCCAGCAGCCAGCCGGATTCAGTACGCGAAACCGGCTGCGTCGGGTACAGTGGCACACCGGAACAACTGGCGCGGCAGTTGGTCGACCGAGTACGCCGGGAGGTGGCCGATACGGCCGTGGTGTCCGGTGAACCCAGAATAAATTGAGGAAGTCGCATGTCCGAGGCGCAAATTCCCGAGTCCCTGCCGAGCCTGTTGATTCCGATGAACGGCCGGCCCTGGTTGATCCCCAACATCGTGGTGGCGGAGGTGATCCCGCTGCGCCAGCCGGACCGGCCAGGGCACGGACCGGAATGGCTGCTCGGTTGGATTAACTGGCGTGAACAGGACTTGCCGCTGATTTCCTATGAAAAGCTGAATGAATCCGGCCAGGTGACCATCGGTCCGGACGCCCGAATCGCGGTGATCAACACGGTTTCCGGCGCCTCCCGGTTTTACGCCGTGGTGGTGCAGGGCATCCCGCGCCTGCTGCGCGTGGACAAAGGCGATCCGGTGGAAGAGCCCGGCGACACCGGCCCGGCGGAAGCGATGTATGTGCAGGTGGGCGGCGACCTGGCGGTGATCCCGGACCTGGACGCGGTGGAAGGCGCCCTCGCCGGGCTGTCGCGATGACCGACTGGGCGCGCCTGGAGCAACTGGCGGCGGAGCGGCCCCACGACGGGCGGCGCTTTATCAACCGTTATCCTACCCCGCACCACGGCTTACGCGAATTCCTGCGCTGGCAGCGCGAGACCGGCGGGCGCTTCCCGCGCCGCCAACCGTTTCCATTGCGCCGGCCGGACCCGGCGGAACTGGCGGCGCCGGCGCCACGCCCACGCCTCACCTGGATCGGCCACGCCACCTATTTGATCCAATACCAGGGCTGGAATCTGCTCACCGATCCGGTGTTCGCCGAGCGCTGTTCACCGCTGTCGTTCGCCGGCCCCAAGCGGGCCGTGCCACCGGCGTTGCGCATTGACGAGCTGCCGCCGATTGACGCCGTGCTGGTGTCTCACAATCATTACGACCATCTGGACCGCGCCGCCGTGGACGCCCTGTACCGCCGTTTCGGCGATCAGGTGCTCTGGTACGCCCCCAGCGGCGTGGGCGCCTGGCTGCGCCGGCGCGGCATCGACCGGGTGGTGGAGCTGAGCTGGTGGCAACATCACCGGCATGGGGAGGTGGACGCGTTCTGCCTGCCGGCCCAGCATTTCAGCGGCCGAGGTGCCCGCGACCGCAACCGCACCCTGTGGTGCGGCTGGCGGCTCAACTGGCCGGGGTTCAGCCTGATGTTCGCCGGCGATACCGGCTATGCGCCGGTGTTTAAGGAGATCGGCGAGGTGCTGGGTCCGGTGGACGCCGCCCTGCTGCCGATCGGCGCCTACGCGCCACGCTGGTTCATGGCGCCGGTGCACATCAACCCGGACGAAGCGGTGCGCATTCACATGGATCTGCGCGCCCGCCAGTCCCTGGCCATGCACTGGGGCACCTTCGTGCTCACCGACGAGCCCCTGGACGAACCCCCCAAGGCTCTGACGGCCGCTCTGGCGCGCCATGGCGTGGCGGCGGACGCTTTCCGGGTACCCGGTCATGGCGATACCCTGACACTGGATTGTCTCTGAGCGCGCATTGGGAGGAGCCGCGACCATGAAGACGCAGCGTGGACGACGCCTTCGGTGGCTGATCCGCTTGATCTCCTGGCTGCCGCTGCCGTTGGCCGCCGGGCTCGGCGCCGTGCTCGGCGATCTGATCACGCGGGTGCCGTTGCGGTATGCCAGTGCCTACCGCGTGGTGTTGATCAACCTGCTGGCCACCCAGCCGGGCATCAGCCTCGACCAGGCCCGCGCCATCGGCCGGCAAAGCCTGCGCGAGCTGGGTCGCTCGTTCTGCGAATTCGCGCATGTGTGGAGCCGGCCCATCGACGAGACCCTGGCGCGGATCAGCCACATTCATGGTGAGCAGGACTATCTCGACGCCTGCGCCGGCGACCAGCCGGTGTTGCTGCTCTCTCTGCACCTGGGCAGCTGGGAAACCATGAACCCCTACCTGGGTCGCCAGGGCACCACCATCATGTATCAACCGCACCCGGCCACGCTGGTGGACGAAATGGTCAAGGAGGCCCGCGAGCGCTGTGGCTGCCGGCTGGTCCCCACCAACAATCAGGGCATCAAGCACGGGCTGGCGACCATGCGCAGCGGCGGCACCCTGGCCTTGCTGGCCGACCATAACCCGGGCAACCGCAGTAACCCCTATGCGCCGTTCTTCGGTCATTCGGTGCCGACCCCCGCGCTGGTCGGCAAGCTGGTGCAGCGGTTCAGGCCCAAGGTCTTCGTGGTCTCCTGCTATCGGGGGAAAGGCGGCACCAGAGACGTGGAAGTCCACTTCAAGCCGGCGCCGGAGATCGAGACCGCCGAAGACGCGGACACCCTGCTGACCGCCATGAATCAGGCCCTGGAAACGTGCATCCAACACAACCTGTGCCAGTACCAGTGGACCTATAAACGCTTTAAATGGCGTCCCGGTGGCCGGCGGCTTTGGTATCGGCAGTCCTACCCGCTGCTGCGCCGCGCCGCCCGTGGCGAGGACAGTGCGTCCCTCGGCCTGGCCCCGGATGTCATATCGACCCCCTGAGACGGAGACCGCTCCCGCATGCCGATCGAAAAAGACAAGGTTGTCACCCTCCACTACACACTGATCGACAGTGACAACGACCTGACCCTGGAAAAAAGCGGCGCCGACGCGCCGATGGTGTATCTGCACGGCGCCGGCAACATCCTGGCCGGCCTGGAGCAGGCCCTGGAGGGCAAGGACAGCGGCGACCGGCTGACCGTCTCCCTGGATCCCGAGCAGGCCTACGGTCGCCGCGACGAGTCGCTGCGCCAGCGTCTGTCGGCCAAATACCTCAAGCACGCCGGCAAACTCAAGCCCGGTAAAATCGTACGGGTACAAACCGAACAGGGGCCGCGCATGGTCACCGTGCTGAAGGTGGGCCTGAAAACCGTGGACGTGGACGCCAACCACCCGTTCGCCGGACGCCCGCTGCGCTTCGAGCTGGAAGTGGTGTCCGTGCGGGACGCGGACGCGGATGAAAAAGCCCACGGCCACGTGCACGGCCCCGGCGGTCACGCCCACTGACGCCCCGATAGTGCTACTGTTAGCAACCATTCAAACAACGCGGGGCGAACCGGCATGCCGGAATACAGCTACTGGATTATTTTCGGGCTGATCCTGATCATCGGCGAATTCGTGGTCTCCGGCCTGGTTCTGATCTTCCTCGGACTGGCGGCGGTGATCGTCGGCGGCCTGGCCTATGTCGGCCTGATTAACGACCTCACCTGGGAAATCACTCTGTTCGCGGTGCTCAGCCTGGCGCTGCTGGCCGGCGCCCGGCGCTTCCTGCGCGACTGGCTGTTCGGCAAGGAAACCCAGGGCCGCACCAGCGACGACAGCGCCGGCCTGGTGGGCGGGCGCGCCACCGTGGAGACGGACTTCGTCGACGGTATCGGCACGGTGCGCTACCGCGGCGCCCGCTGGCAAGCGCAATCGGGTCAGGCACTGAAAGCCGGCCGCATGGTGCGTATCACTAAACACGAAGGACTCTGGCTTACGGTACAGGCCTGGTCCGACACCGCTTCTTCCACGGACCAAGAAAAGGACTCCGGACAATGATGGGACTCATTATTCCCGCCCTGCTCGCACTGGCGGTAATCACGCTGCTGTTCATGACCGTGCGCATCGTGCCGCAACGGCAGATCTACGTGGTGGAGCGGCTGGGCAAGTACCGCACCTCCCTGGAGGCCGGCCTGCACATCCTGATGCCGTTCATCGACCGCGTCGCTTACCGGCACTCACTCAAGGAGATCGTCCGCGACGTACCCCGTCAGAGCTGCATCACCAAGGACAACATTGAAGTGTCCGTGGACGGCGTGATGTACCTGCAGGTGGTCGACGCCAAGGCGGCCAGCTACGGCGTCGACGATTATGTAATGGCGGCGCAGCAGTTGGCGCAGACCACGCTGCGTTCGGTGATCGGCAAGATCGACCTGGACAAAACCTTCGAGGAGCGCGGCGAAATCAATATGGAAGTGGTTCGCGCGGTGGACGAGGCCGCCCAGCCCTGGGGCGTGAAAGTGCTGCGCTACGAGGTGGCGGACATCAACCTGCCGGCGTCGATCAAGGACGCCATGGAGAAACAGGTGCGCGCCGAGCGCGAACGCCGCGCCGTGGTGGCGGAATCCGAAGGCGACCGCCAGGCCGCGATCAACCGCTCCGAGGGTGACCGGCAGGCGGCCATCAACCGCTCCGAGGGCGAGAAGCAGGAAATGATCAACATTTCCGAAGGTGAAAAACTCAAACAGATCAACGAAGCGGAAGGCCGTGCCCGCCAGATTGAGCTGCTGGCCCAGGCCACCGCCACCGGTTTGCGTGAAGTGGCCCTGGCGGTCAAGGAAGACGGCGGTGACGAAGCGGTGAGCCTGCGCATTGCCGAGCAGTATGTTTCCGCCTTCGAAAAACTGGCCAAGGAATCCACCACGCTGTTGCTGCCCTCCAACCTCAGCGACGTGGGCGGCACCGTGGCCGGCCTGCAGAAAATTCTCAAGAAGATCGACGCCACCGCGCCAACGGAGGTTTGATCCCATGCCACGTCATTTTGAAAACGCCGACGGCCTTTGCCAGAACCCCGACGCGGAAACCCGGGATTATCTGTTCAACCAGACCATGCTTCGCATCAAGGATCCGAAAGTCAGCCTGGATTTTTATACACGCGTGCTGGGCATGCGTCTGATCCGCAAGCTGGATTTCCCGGAGATGACCTTCAGCCTGTTCTTCCTCGCCTATCTGGACGACGACGAGGCGGACCGTGTGCCGGAGGATGACGCCCAACGACTCACCTACACCTTCGGCCGCGAGGCCGTGCTGGAACTGACCCACAACTGGGGCAGCGAGAACGACCCGGACTTCCAGTACCACAACGGCAACGACCAGCCTCAGGGCTTCGGTCATATCGGCGTCACCGTGCCGGATGTGTACGCCGCCGCCGAACGCTTCGAAGCGCTCAGCGTGCCGTTCGTGAAAAAGCCCGACGACGGCAAGATGAAAGGCCTGGCCTTCATCAAGGATCCGGACGGTTATTGGATCGAGATTATCCAGGCCAACATGATGGAGAAGCAGCGGAAAGGGTGAGGTTTTCGGTGCTCCGTATCGGAGACGCGGTGCAATGGTGGTGCCTTCCGGGATCGCTCAAGCCCCGCAAGCGGGCCCGGAAGGGCAGAACACAGACACACGTCCCCTGCTGGAGAGCCCGGCCCCTGGGTTACAGCTCCGGGGTAAAGGTCGGCGCGACCCGCGGCTGGAACTGCTCCTGATAGGCGTACGCCAGCTTGATCAGAGTGTCCTCATCAAACTCGCGGCCCAGCATTTCCATGCCGACGGGCATCGCCGGATCCAGATCGTCCGCCATGCCGGCCGGCATGACCAAAGCGGGGAACAGCGAGAAAGGGCTCAGCCGGTTATTGCTGCCCGTTGACGGGTTGCCACCCAGGTTGCCGGCGAGGCCGGTGATGGCCGGGTAGAGCAACACATCATAGGGCGTGCCCACCGGGTTGCCGTCCACATCCAGTTGATCCAGAGCCCGCATCAAACGCTCACGCACGAACACCGGCCGTTCGATGGTGTTCTTTTGGTACACCTCGCGTTGCGCGTCCGTCAGGTTATTGAGGTCGATGCCGCCTCTGAATTCCAGGCTGCCCTGGTTGCGGTCCAGATAACCGCCACTGGCCACCAGGTCGTCGTAGTCCAGGATGTGACCGTCCATGGTGTTCGGCCAGGCGTTCAGGTATGCCTCCAGATCGTGGCGGAACTCGTAGCTGGACATGGACTGGTAGTCGCCAAGGATGGCGCCCAGGTCGTCGATGGTCACGTCTTCCACCACGGCGCCGGCGGCTTCCATATTGGCGATCGCCTGGTCCATCACCGCCAGCACGCTGTCGTTGCTGCCAAACAAATCGCGCACCACACCAATACGCGCGCCGCGAAGACCGTCGGCGTCGAGGAACTCCGTGTAGGTTTCCGGTACGCCGGTGACCTGCTGGTATTCGACTTCGTTGTTGATCAGGCGCGCATCGATTTCAAAGCTGACCCGCTGATTGCTGGCCGGTGAGGTATCAAACCCCACCATGGCATCCATCAACAGGGCGCAGTCTTCCACGGTGCGGCACATGGGCCCGCCGGTATCCTGCCAGGTGGCCAGGGGCATGATGCCGTCCAGGCTCACCAGCCGCAGACTCGGCCGAATGCCCACCAGGCCGTTAAGACTGGACGGCACACGCACCGAACCGCCGGTATCGCTGCCGGTACCCAACAACGCCAGACTGGCGGCGATCGCGGTACCGGTGCCGGTGGACGAGCCGCCGGACCCCTTGGTGAGGTCGTAGGGGTTCTTGACCAGACCACGAACCGAGCTCTCGCCCCGGAAGCCGAACGCGAACTCATCCATGTTGGCCTTGCCAAGAATAATGGCGCCGGCGTCGCGCATTTTGCGAACCGTATAGGCATCACGGGTAGGCTGGTTGTACTGGAATGCCAACGCGCCACCGGAGGTGGGCATCTGTTCGGTATTGAAATTGTCCTTGGGCAGTATCGGAACGCAGTACAGCGGACCATCAATCCCCGTGACCGGGAAGGTCAGGTCTTTTTCGCGGGCGTCGATGATCGCCTCCGGGTTGATGGCTACCACACTGTTCAACTCGGTGGTGGAGCCGGTGTCGTCATAGGCTTCGATACGATCAATATAACCCTGGACCACTTCTTCGCAGGTAATGCCGCCGGTCTCCAGGGAGGCATGCAGATCGGCAATGGTGGATTCCACGAAGGAGAACGCGACACCCTCGCCACCGCCCGCCGGCGGCGTGCCGGCATCGTCGGAGGACGACGATGAGCCTCCGCAACCACTCAGCAGCGCCGCGAGAACAGCGGAGCCCACCAATAACTTGGGATCAAACATGGGAATTCCTCAGGCAGAATCAAAACAAGACGCTCCATCACGGAGGCCGTAAAAAACACAACGGAAAGCAGGCGTACCGGCATGAAGGCGGGTACGCCAGGGAAAATGGATCAAGAAACATGCCAGAGTTTGGAAACGCTTTAGCGGCGGGGACTTACGGAGAAAAAGCGAGTTTTACCAGTAATAAAACAGGCAAATATAGCTGCATTTTGGTGCACTGAATGCCCTTCCGAAGACGCCGGAGAGGGCATTCATATCACGGAGGGTGACCTACCTGGGGTTAAGGAACACCCGGTTTCTACCTTCGACCAAATTTACCGATCGACCGTCACTGAACTCCAGGGAGGCGCGGCCGTCGCTTTGAATGTCCAGGTCGATGGCGCCATCCAGGCAGCTTCCCGCCACGTCCACGGTCAGGTGGTGCACGTTTTCAAGGGACCCGCTCAGGGTTTGGCCCGTCGGCGCCCCGGTCTCCCCGGTGACCGTGCGCCGGGTGCTGGTCCAGGGCACCGGGTAAGCGCCCAGCCCGGTGTCGAAGTGAATCTCGGTAAGCGGCGTGCCGCAACCGTCACTGTACAGCGAAATCCGGCTCGGCTGCGTCGAGCGGTTGGCGATATCACCCACCCAGTAGGCGCGGTTGTGGTCGATCCCGTACTCGGGGTAGGCCTGCGCCGGATCGTAGTAATAATTCACCGTGGCGGGTCGGGTGACGGCAACACGGCCGGCACTGTAGTCCGCCATCTTTTGCCATTCATCGAGAAGAATGTAGGTCAGGTGCTCCGCCGGCAGATGAAGGTAGAACACATAGTCGGATTCCCCGGCGATGAACTTTTCCTGGAGCGCCAGAGCGGTGGTGATATGCACCAATTCATCGGCCGCGCTATAAGCATTGGCCATGGGAACATGTTCAAGATTACCGAGATAATCCAGAACATTGTCCTCGGCGCCGATGCTGAACTGTTGCTGCAGTTCCTGGAAGGCCGTCAACGGTGTATCGAGCAGTTCAATACCGGTAAGGTCCGCCAGGGAGCCCAGCAACGTCCGCTCAAGCGGCAAGTTCAGCAGACTGCCGGTGAATCCGACCCAATTCACGCCGGCCGCATAGTCCTGCGGATAAAGCGAGGCCAGGCGCAAGGTACCGTAACCGCCCATGGAGTAACCGCTCACCAACACCTTGCGCTCTTCAATCGGGTAATGTTTCTCCACGTCGGCCCGCACATCCAGGACATCCCGTTCTGAAAGACCGGTATAAAAACCGCGCGGACCGCGCCCCAGGGGGGCCGCGAGTATCCGGTTGTTGGCGTCGGCGAAAGAGGCCTGAAAATGGGGCTGATTGATCTGGCTGGCATGATTGGCCTCGCAGCCATGCAGCACCAACTGCAATTCATGCGGGCCGGGCTGGTCCGGCACGTAAAACCCGTAGGGCTGATATTTGCCCAGATAATGAAAATATTGATCGCACGGTAAACCAGTATCCCCTTGGCGTCCGGGGACGCCGCGCAAAGACACGCCTTCACCGGGAGGCAGAGTGTATTCAGATGTATAAACTCGCTGCTGGAAACCGGTGACCGGGTCCGCCGGACGGGTGCTCCGGTTTTCCATATCGCGACGCGCGACCACGGCGCCAAACAGAGAGATGTCGCCATCGCCAAGCGCGCGAGCCTGGCGATCTTCCCAGAAGTTGCCGGAATCCGGCAGAATCTGTTCCGGCGCGGACGCCGCGCGGGCCCGCTCCCGGGGGCCCCGGAAAGCCACGTTCATAACCGTGCCATCACTCTGAGCGACCACGGCCTGCACCCGCCATTCGGGCGTTTCCGGGGCGGGAATGCGTCCCTCGATGACGTTATTGATCGGGTCGCCTTGGCTGAAGGTGTGGACCACGTCCCAGCCGTCACTGTGAACGCCCAAGCCCGGCCAAACGCCCCCTCCGGTGCCCCGGTTATTGTCGGTGTCGATGGCGATAGCGGCAAGGCTGTCGTCATCGCCGTAGAGGGTGTTCAACTCGAAGCGCACCGCCAGCTCATCACCGTCCAGGGACAGCATCAGAGACACCAGGTCCGCGGTATTTTCCAGGCCGGTGGGATACCGTTGATCGCCGGCCGTGGGCGACAACAGACCCGGCGTATTGGCGACCGGATTAAACAGGCCGCCACCCCGTGAGATCAGGTTTAAGACGGTCAGCGGGGATAGCCCCACCAGGCCGGCGTCGGCCCCGTAGTCGTCATAAACATAATCGCGGTATATCAGCGTGCCGTCACACCATTCGGTGGTGCCCGCCACCCAACTGTCCTTTTGACAGTCCACCGGCACGACATCCGGTTCCTCGGGTTGTTCGGGGACGCTGGGGGACGGTTGCTGCGTGGAAGCCGCGCTCGGCGGCACGGTGCTGGAGCCGCCACCGCCGCAGGCGCTAAGCAACAGCGCGAGACTGGCGAGAGGCATGGATAATTTATTCATGGTTATTATTCGTCAGGTAAGAGTGGCGATCGATTGACACAAGTCTCAAACCAGAATGCTAGCGCCGCGCCCCCCGACACTTTGTATTGGTCTTGTTGTCAGTCCGTCTCACGCCATCAGCGTCCACAACGAGGCCAGCAAGGCCACCGGCGCCGTCTCGGCACGAAGCACCCGTTCGCCGAGCGCGAAGCCCAGGAAACCGGCCCGCCGGGCGGCGGCCAGTTCGTCGTCGGAGAAGCCGCCCTCCGGGCCGGTGAGCAGGCTGATGGTGGTCGCGCCGCGCACCGCCTCGACCTCTAGCGGCCGCTCCCCGGGGTGGGCAATCAACGCCAGGCCTTGCGCCTGATCAAGGAAGGTTGTCAGCGACAGAACGCCGTCCACCACCGGCGGACGATTCAAGCCGCATTGTTCGCAGGCGCTGATCGCCACCTGACGCCAGTGCTCGAGCTTTTTGCTTTCACGCTCGCCCTTGAGCCGCACTTCGGTGCGCTCGCTTTCCAGTACCCGGATCGCCGACGCGCCCATTTCCACCGCTTTCTGGATCGCGAAGTCCATGCGGTCGCCCTTGATGAGCGGCAGGCCCAACGTCACCGGACGCGGCGCGGCGCGGTCGACGGCGATATAGACGCCCGGCAACACGGTGACGGTTTTTTTGTCCACCGCCTCGATGGTGGCGCACCATTCACCGCCGTGCCCGTTGAACAGGGTCAGGGCATCGCCGGGCCGCATGCGCAGTACCTTGCCGATGTGATGGCTGGCGTGCGGGCCCAGCTCGGCCGGCCGGCCGGCCTGGAAGCTTTGCGGATCAAAGAATCGACGACTCATGCGGGTGCGGTCCTGGTCAGCGGGGACGAAGCGGACGTGAAAGGCTAACATAGGCGGCCTTTGATTCACCGAACAGAGACGTCAAACCCATGGGCGAAATACTTCCGGCCGCTTTCCAACCGCCGGCCTGGCTGCGCTCGGCGCATCTGCAGACAATGTGGTCGACCTTCTTCCGGCGCCCCGAACCGCTCAGCCGGCGCCGTGAAAGCCTGCCCCTGGACGACGGCGATCATCTGCTGCTGGACTGGGCCGGGCCGGCCCCGGAAGCGGGCGCGTTGAGAGTGCTGTTGCTGCACGGTTTATCCGGCTGTAGCGACTCGCATTATATTCGCGGCACCCAGGCACGACTGGCGGCGCTGGGCATCACCTCGGTGGCGATGAATTCGCGCGGCGCGGCGGCCCCCAACGACACCGCCCTGTGCGCCCACGCCGGCGAGATCGCGGACCTGGACGCGGTGATTCAGGCGTTGCGCCGGCGCGACCGGGACGGCCCGCTGATCGCCATGGGCGTGTCCCTGGGCGGCAGCCGCGTGCTCAACTGGCTGGCCCGCTCGGACGACGGTTCGCTGAGCGCGGCGGTGGCGGTGTGCAGCCCGTTGCGCCTGGACCTGTGCGCCAACCGTATGGATCAGGGGCTGTCGCGGATCTACCGGCGCCACCTGATCCGCAACCTGCTGGCCACGCTGAAACGTCAACAGCGCCACCTGGAACAGGTCGCCCCCTCCCAGGCGGAGCGTCTCGCGGCGCTGAACCTGCGCGGCATCAAGTCGTTCTGGACCTTCGATGAGCGGATCATCGCCCCGCTCTATGGTTTTCGCGGTGCCGCCCACTACTACGCCGAGGCATCCGCCGGACCGCGCCTTCAGGCGATCCGCACGCCGACCCTGATGATCCAGGCCGAAGACGACCCCTTCATGACCCCGGCGATGCTGCCTGCCCGAGACGAGCTGGGCCCCGGCGTCACCCTGGAATTGTCCTCGGGCGGTGGCCATGTGGGCTTCGTCGGCGGCCGGCCCGGCAACCCGGAATACTGGCTGGAGCAACGCCTGGCGGCGTTCGCCGGGGGCTTCCTGGGCGGTTAAACCGCCGGCGCCAACAGCAGAGTGAGCAGCGCCCCCAGCGCGCCGGCCACCAGCAGCGCGGCGCACGACAGCGGCCAGTTCCAGCGCAACGCGCCGATCCGCGCCGGGTAACCGGTGAGGCGTTCCAGCAACAGAGCGTTGGCCGAATAGGGGGTGCCGGCGATGGTCACGCCCCAGCCGCAGACCATCGCCAGGGCCAGACCCAGCCCCGCGCCCTGGGGCCAGATCGGCGCCAGCACGCCGCCCACCAGCGCGCCGGTGACAATCGGATTGAAGCCGGCCAGACCGGCCATGAAAAACAACCAGGGCACCAGCAAGGCGGCCAGCGGATACCCCCAGGCGGGGAGCACGAAGTCGGCGCCCAGCCCGCGCGCCGCGAACGTGCTCACCAACGCCCCCAGAAAGGCGGAGCCGCCGACAATCACCAACTCATTGGTCACCAGAGCCAGGGACGGTAACGCCGGCCGCCGGCCCCGCCAGCGCTCCGCCAGCAACCCCAGCACCACCGTGGCCAGACAGCTCAGAGTCACCGCCCGGGAGTAACTGAGCCCGGCGAGCCCGCTCAAACCGAACGTGGCGGCGCAGATGCCGCCGATGACGGCGGCGAACCGCAGCCAGGGCCCCGGCCCCGGCGAGGGCGTCGGCTCCGCGTCGGCGACGGCGGGCTCCGGGTCGCGTAGAAGCGCGCCGCCCAGCAGATACAGCAGCGCCAGCGGCAGGCTGCAGACAATCAGCTGCCAGCCCGGCAGGTCCGGCAGAAAGGTGAGGGTGACCACCACCGAAATGGACAGCGGCGAGCAGATCGGCGAGGCGCCGAAGCCGCGCAGGGTGGCGCGGGCGGCGTTGCGCGTGACGGCGGAATCGCCCCGCTCGGTGATGCGACCGCCCACCAGGGCCCCGACCACGCCCACGGAGCCGAAATTCAAAGGCACCGACAGAAACGCCGTGCCCAAGGTAAGGCTGAAGTAGCGCCCCAGGGGCCCACCGGCGAACAGGCTGCCGGATATCCGACCCAGGTCCGGAAAGCGGCCCAGCACCGAAGACAGCAGCATCACGGTGAGAATCAACGCGGTCAGTCGGGTCATGGCGTCGGCGGCATCGATCAGTACCGCCGGTCCGTCGGGCAACGCCATCACGGCGGCGGCCACCACCAGCACGAAGATCACCCGGGCCATTCGGCGCAGGTCGCGCCAGCCCAGCACAATGGCCGCGAACACGGCGGCGGCGCCCACCACGCCGGCCCCGGGCAGCGGTGCCAGCACCCCCGCCGCCAGCGCCAACCAGGCCAGCGCCGAGCGGGGCCGGGCCAGGGCGGTGACCGGCGCCGTCATGCTTGCCGCGCCGACGGCGCCTCCGCCGCCGCGAACAGCAGATCCATGGTGGTATCACCAGTGCGGAATTCCTGCTTCATGGCGTCCAGATGGTCAAGCGCCTCGCCACGCAGGTAGGGCGCCTCCAGGCAGATAATCTGATAGATGCCCTGGCGCAGCAGGGTGCGATCCAACGCCTCGTCGCCGGTGGCGTCCGGGTTCAGGCCATGGGTGAACCCGGGCCATGACGCCGCCAGCACCCAGGTGTTGACCAGCAGGCCGCGCAGCTCTTCGTCACTGGCCTGAATCAGACCGCTGTCGCGCAGGCTGCGGTAGATCACCAGGCCGCGCTCCAGGCTGTCCTGGACGAACACCTTGTAGCGCCGCCGCAGCTCACCGTCCTGATGGAGGAAGTGAGCCAGGTCCCGGTGCAGAAAGCGGGCCTGCCACATGGATTCCAGGATGCCCTCGAAGTAGCGCATCTTGTCCTGCCAGGTCAGCGGCTCCGCGGGCACCGTCAGCAGATCGCGGATCTGCTCCTGGTAGCGTTCGAACAACGCCGCCACGATGGCCGCCTTGTTGCGGTAGTGGTAATAGAGATTACCCGGACTAATGCCCAGCCCCTCGGCGATGTGGTTGGTGGTGACATTGCGCTCGCCGGCGCGGTTGAACAGGTCCAGGGCGGTATCCAGGATGCGCGTTTTCGTGTCGGTCATAACGGGCCAAATCAAAGCGTACTGCGGGGACGATGAAACAGTCTGTTGACTCCTAGAGTAATTACTCTAAAAATCGGGGACAGTCTAATAAACAAACGCCCAGGGAGGCGCATTATGGTCGCCGAGATCAAAGAACTCCAAACCGAGCATGCGCAGATCGAGCGCATGAAGCGCATTTTCGCCGCCCAGAAAGCGGCGTACCGCCGCCAGCCCTATCCCACCGCGGAGCAGCGCCATGAGCATATTCAACAGCTCAAGCCGATGCTGCTGGACAACATGGACGCCTGGGTGGAGGCGCTGAACGCCGATTTCGGCAACCGCGCCGCGGACGAAACCAAGCTGGCGGAAATGCTCACCAGCGTGGAGGGCATCAAATATCACGCCAAGCATCTGCGCAAGTGGATGAAGCCCTCCAAGCGTAAGGTCGGCGCCGCGCAATGGCCCGGCAAGGTGTGGGTGGAATACCAGCCCCTGGGCGTGGTGGGCATCATCGTGCCCTGGAACTACCCCCTGTATCTGGCCATCGGTCCGATGCTGGCGGCGCTGGCCGCCGGCAACCGGGTGATGATCAAGATGAGCGAGTCCACGCCGCGCACCGGCGAACTGCTCGAGGAACTGATCGGCAAGACCTTCGCCGAGGATCACGTGGCCGTGGTCAACGGTGAAGTGGACGTGGCGGCGGCATTTTCCAGCCTGCCGTTCGACCATCTGCTATTCACCGGCTCCACCACCGTGGGCAAACACATCATGCGCGCCGCGGCGGAGAACCTGACGCCGGTGACCCTGGAGCTGGGCGGCAAGAGCCCGTGCATCATCGGCGAGGATTTCCCGATGAAGGACGCGGTGGAGCGTATCGCCTTCGGCAAATGCCTGAACAGCGGCCAGACCTGCGTAGCCCCCGATTACATCATGGTGCCGGAAAACCGCGTGCGGGAATTCGTCGACGCCTGGAAGGCTCAGGTGGCCGAGCTGTATCCCACACTGCGCGACAACCCGGATTTCACCAGCATTATCAATGAGCGTCAGTATCGCCGGCTCAACGGCTATCTGGACGACGCCCGGGAAAAAGGCGCCGAGGTAATCACCATCAACCCGGCGGATGAAAACCTGGACGGCAGCCGCAAGATTCCCCATACCCTGGTGCTTAATGTCACCGACGACATGAAGATCGCCGAGGATGAAATCTTCGGCCCGCTGATGCTGGTGGTGCCGTACAAGACCCTCGATGACGCCATTGATTACGTCAACGACCGGCCGCGTCCGCTGGCGCTCTACTATTTCGACTGGAATGCCCGCAACGGCGAGCACGTGTTGCACCACACCCACTCCGGCGGCGTTTGCCTGAACGACACCATCACCCAGGTGGGCGTGGACGATATGCCCTTCGGCGGCGTCGGTCCCTCCGGCATGGGTCACTACCACGGCCCGGAAGGGTTCCTGACCTTCTCGAAAGCCAAGGGCGTGTATAAGAAGGGCAAGATGAACGCTACCAAGCATATCCTGCCGCCCTACGGTCGCGGCATGCACAAGTTCATCTACAAATTCATGTTGAAGTAAGCGATGCTGAATTAACGGCCCCCCGCCCCATGGCGGGGACGGTCCGCCAGCCAACAACAAGAAAACCGGCCAGCCGAGGACCCGTAAATGGACCAGGACACCATGCCAAGCTCCGGCGTCGACCGCCGTGGCTTTCTGAAACTCAGCGCCTGGGGCGGGGCGGCCCTGGCCGTCGGCGCCGGCGCCACCACGCTTCTCACCGGATGCAGCTCGGACCCGGGTCCGGCCAGCGGTTACAAACACCTTCGCGATAAAGACGTCACCCTGCTGCGTCCGCTGATGGCGCCCCTGCTCGGCGGCGGCCTGGACGCCGTGGAAGGCGCCGGCCCGGACCAGGCGCTGCAAGCCTTCGACCGTCTTCTACAGGGCGGCACGGATGGCCAGCGGGGCCAGTTGTTCCAATTGCTCGATCTGCTGCAACTGGGCGCGGCGCGCTGGTGGATTACCGGTACCTGGGCGCACTTCGAAGAGCAAAGCGACGCGCAACTGCGCGAGACCCTGGCCCACTGGGCCGGCAACGACGGCGGTTTCCCCAAGCTGGCGTTCAAGGGCCTGACCCAGCCGATCATGATGGCCTGGTACGTGACTCCGGAAGCGGCCCTGACCACCGGTTACCCGGGTCCGCCGGTGACCGGGTCCACCGGCGCCGCGTAGAGCCCGTTCCCACCCCAAAACAATAAGGAGCCGGGTCATGCAGGACCTGTCCACGCTTAAGATTCAGAATATCGCCGACCCCTGGGAAAACGCCGGGGAAAAATGGAACCTGATCGACGGCGCCACCATCAGTGACGACCGCACGCTGGAAGCGGATGTGGTGATTATCGGTACCGGCGCCGGCGGCGGGGTCAGCGCGGAGATATTGAGCGCCGCCGGCCTCAAGGTGGTCCTGGTGGAAGCCGGACGTCTGACCAGCTCGCGGGATTTCAATCTCAACGAAGGCGACGCCTACCGGCAGCTGTATCAAGAGGGCGCCATGCGTGCCACCAAGGACGGCGCCATCACCATTCTTCAGGGCCGTACCGTGGGCGGCACCACGGTGGTCAACTGGACCTCCAGTTTCCGCACCCCCAAGGAAACCCTGAACCACTGGCGCGAACGCTTCGGTGTCGACAACACCAGCCGCGCGGATTTGGATCCGTACTTCCAACGCATGGAAGAACGGCTCGGCATCGAACCCTGGGCAATGCCCGCCAACGCCAACAACGACATTATCAAGCGCGGTTGCGAAAAGCTCGGCTGGGACTGGTCGGTAATCCCCCGAAACGTGCGCGGCTGCTGGAACATCGGCTACTGCGGCATGGGCTGCCCCACCAACGCCAAGCAGTCGATGCTGGTGACCACGCTGCCCGCCGCCATGGAAGCCGGCGCGACCCTGATCCACAGCGCCCGCGCCGACAGGCTGGTGCACGACGGCACCCGGGTCAGCGCCGTGCAGGTGACGCCCCTGGGCCACGACCGCAACCCCACCGGCGCCACCGTAACCCTGAAAGCGCCCACCATCATCGCCGCCGGCGGCGGCATTCAGACCCCGGCGCTGCTGCTGCGTTCGGAAGTACCGGACCCGGACGGCCGGGTGGGCAAACGCACCTTCCTGCACGTGACCAGTTTCGCCTTCGGCCGCTACGACCGGGAAATCGCGCCTTACTACGGGGCACCCCAGTCGCTGCACTCGGACCAGTTCACGTTCACCGGCGGCGTGGACGGCCCGATCGGCTATAAACTGGAGATGATGCCGCTGCACCCCGGTCTCACCGGCGCCCTGCTGGGCGGCTTCGGCGAGCAGGCCCGTCAGCACATTACCGCGCTGCCCAATACCGCCGCCTCCATCGCCCTGATGCGTGACGGCTTCCACGAAGAAAGCCCCGGCGGCACCGTGGCGCTGCGCGACAACGGCGAGCCGGTGCTGGATTACCCGGTCACGGACTACCTGCTCGACGGCGCCCGTCGCAGTCTGTACACCCAGGTGGAAATGCAGTTCGCCGCCGGCGCCCGGGCGGTGCGGCCGGGCCACATTCGCGCGCCGTTCTATACCAGCTGGAGCCAGGCCCGCGAGGCCATGGCCGGGCTCAGCTACAAGGCACTGGACGTACCGCTGGGCAGCGCCCACGTGATGGGCGGCTGTCCCATGGGCGACGAACGGCACGGCCTGGTGGACGCCCAGGGGCGCTACCGGCACCTGGAAAACCTGTACGTGTTCGACGGCTCGGTGTTCCCCACCAGCCTGGGGGTCAACCCGCAGTTGAGCATCTACGGGTTGAGCGCGCGCAACGCCACGGCTTTGGCGGAGCGGCTGCGGGCCTGAATCGTAAACCCAGTTGCGTTATGCTTGGCGCCCGATCTCTGGAGAAAGCGAGCCGAGCATGACCAATCGTGTTGTTTATCCGGGCACCTTCGACCCCATCACCAACGGCCACAAAGACCTGATCGAGCGGGCCGCCAGCATGTTCGACGAGGTGGTGGTGGCCATCGCGGCCAGCGAGAAGAAGGGCCCGCTGTTCTCCCTGAACGAGCGGGTCAAGCTGGTCGAGGACAGCATCAGCCACCTGGACAACGTCAAGGTGACCGGCTTTTCCAAGCTGCTCGCCCATTTTTGCCGGGACCAGGAAGCGAATATCCTGCTGCGCGGCCTGCGCGCCGTGAGCGATTTCGAATACGAATTCCAGCTCGCCAACATGAATCGCCAGCTGGCGCCGGAACTGGAAACCGTGTTTCTCACCCCGGCGGAGCATTTGTCCTTCATCTCCAGCTCCCTGGTGCGCGAAATCGCCTTGCTCGACGGCGACGTGCGCAACTTCGTACCGCCCCATGTGGTGGAAGCGCTGGATCTGAAAAAGCAGCAGCGGGGCGGCTGACCGTTTCCCGCCCCTGACACCCCGTTCGCCACAAGGAGGCCGCCATGCGCTGGTTTTTCCCGCTCGTGTTGCTGTTCGCCGTCACCGCCCAGGCCGCCGGACCGGGCAAGGCGGCCATCGCCAGTGCCCACCCGCTGGCCACCGACGCCGGCTTCCAGATGCTCGAGCAAGGCGGCAATGCCTACGACGCGGCGGTAGCCGTGGCGGCCGCGCTGGCGGTGGTGGAGCCCTACTCCGCGGGCATGGGGGGCGGCGGCTTCTGGCTGCTGCACCGTGAGAAAGACGACCTGCAGACCATGCTCGACGCCCGCGAGACGGCGCCGGCGGCGGCCACCGAGGATATGTACCAGAACCAGGACGGTCAGGTGGTGCGCGACCGCGCCATCAACGGCGCGCTGGCGGCGGGCATCCCCGGTCAGGCGGCGGCGTTCGCCTATCTCGCCGAGCACTACGGCACGCTGCCCCTGAAAACCACCCTGGCCCCGGCCATCGACCTGGCCCGCCAGGGTTTCGAAGTGGAAGATCACTACCGGGCCCTGGCCGGCTACCGTAAAGACGTGCTCAATCGATATCCCACCGCCGCCTCGGTGTTCCTCGACCAGGGCGAGATACCGGCCAGCGGCACCGTGATCCGGCAGCCGGACCTGGCCCGGGTTCTGGAGGCCCTGGCCGAGCAGGGACGGGACGGTTTCTACCGGGGGCCGGTGGCGGAAAAGCTGGTGCGCGGGGTGCGCGAGGCCGGCGGCATCTGGACAAAAGAGGACCTGAACAACTATCAGGTCAAGGAGCGGGCACCGGTGGTCGGCCACTTCCGGGGCGCCCGCATCGTCAGCGCGCCACCGCCGTCGGCCGGCGGCATCGTCATGCTGGAAGCATTGAACATCCTCAATGAATTCAACGGCGGAGAGATTAGTGAGGACTTACTTCCTCACCTTACGGTTGAAGCCTGGCGGCGCGCCTATCAGGACCGGGGACGCTATATGGGTGACCCGGATTTTGTTTCCATACCTGTGGATAACCTGTTGAGTAAATCCTACGCCGAGCAGCGGGCGGCCTCCATAAAGCTGGATAAAGCCACCCCCAGCAGCGCGTTGGGCGAGCCCGTGGCCACCGGGGAAGGCTTCCATACCACTCACTTTTCCGTGCTCGACGGGGAAGGCAACCGGGTGGCCGCCACGCTCAGTATCAACCTGCCGTTCGGCAGCGGTTTCATGCCCGCCGGCACCGGCGTGATCCTCAACAATGAAATGGACGATTTCTCCGCCAAGCCGGGCAGCCCCAACGCCTATGGTCTGGTGGGGAGCAAGGCCAACGCGGTGGCCCCGGGCAAGCGGCCGCTGTCGTCCATGACGCCCACCTTCGTGGAATTCGACGACCGGGTGGCGATTCTCGGCACACCCGGCGGCAGCCGCATTATCACCATGGTGATGCTGGGCGTACTCGAAGCCGCCAACGACGCCCCCGTGGATGCCTGGGTCAGCCGTGTGCGCTTCCACCACCAGTTCCTGCCCGACCGGGTCCAGGCGGAACCCGCCTTCCTCGACAGTGAGGCGGCCAAAAGCCTGCGCCTGCGCGGCCACGAGGTGGTCTCCGTGGACCGGGAGTACGGCAACATGCAGGCAATTCTGTGGCGGCAGGACGACAACAGTGTCACCGCCGCCAGCGACCCGCGCGGCATCGGCGCGGCCCGGGTGGAAACCGACGCGGACTGACCCCGCCGGCTAACCATAAAACAACAGAATCACCGGCGTCTGGCCTTTTGGAACCTGGGCAAGACGCCGGGGGCGGCTCAGAATCGTTCTTTTTCGGAAACGGAGCGCCCATGGGCCAGCAACGCATTGAAATCGACAAGGAATTTCCCTTCCCGGTCAGCGACCTGTTCAACCACCTCAGCGAACACGAAAACCTGTCCGCCCTGTTCGCCCCGGCCAAAGTGCGGCGCGTTAAGGAAGGCGACGTGGAACCCAACGGCGTGGGGTCGGTGCGCCGGTTGTCGCTGCCGCTGACGCCGGCCTTCGAAGAGACCGTCACCGAGTTCGAGCGGGACCGCCGCATTGCTTACCGCATCACCAAGGGCAGCCCGCTGCGCGATCACCACGGGGTGATGGTGTTTTCCGAGACCGCCGGCGGTTCCCGCCTGCATTACACCATCGTGTTCAAGGGCAAGCTGCCGCTGATCGCCGCCCTGATCAAGCCGGTGCTGGACCGGGCCATCCGCAAGGGCCTGAACGACCTGCGGCTTTAGTTGCCGTCGCGGCCGTCGTCGCTGTTGCCGGCTTCGAGCAGGGATTCCAGTTCCTCGCGGCCGCGGGCGGAGAGCTCGATCAGTTTGTCGAGCTTGTCGCGGTGGGCGAACTGCTCGCGCAGCAGGCGTTCATCCACGTCCCGGAACGTGCGCACCAGGTCGATGGCGGTGGTTTCCGGCATGCCCAGCTGGGCCAGGGTGGTCTGGGCGGCGCGCAGGCTGGAATCCAGCGTTTCACGGATTACGTGCTCCACGCCTTCCGCCATCAGTGAGTAGGCGTGGTAGCGGTCCCGGGCGCGCACGATCAGCGTGATGTGCGGAAAGTGCTCGCGGATCAGGCGCGCGGCGCGCAATGAGGCCTGCACATCGTCAATCGCCAGCACCATGATGCGGGCGTGCTCTAACCCGGCGGTGTGTAACAGGTCCAGCCGGGTGACGTCGCCGAAGTACACTTCGTTGCCAAACCGGCGCACCGTGTCGATGTGGTCCGGATTGGAGTCCAGCGCGGTGAACGGAATACGGCGGCTGACCAGAATCCGGCCGATGATCTGCCCGAAGCGGCCGAAGCCGGCCACGATCACCGCCGGCTGGCCGTGCGGGGCGGGCTCGTTCTCGGTGCTGCGGTGGCCGGCCTTGGGCGCCGGCCAGAGCCGCTGCACCAGCTTCAACAATAGCGGCGTGGCGGCCATGGAAAGGGCCACCACCAGGTTGAGCCGGGCGATCAGCTCCGGCGCCAGAAGGTTGAGCGCCCCCGCCTGGGTGAACAGCACGAAAGCGAATTCACCGCCCTGGCTGAGTAGCAGCGCGAAACGCAGCGCGTCCCGTCCACCGACGCTCAACGCCTTGGCGATGCAGAACAGCACCAGGGTCTTGAGCCCCAGCAGGGCCACGCCCATGGCCAGAATCAGCCCCGGCGATTCCGCCAGCAAGCGCAGGTCCATGGTCATGCCGATGGCGATGAAGAACAGCCCCAGCAGCATGCCTTTGAAAGGCTGGATGTCGGTGTCCAGCTGCTCCCGGTAGGGGGAGTTGGCGAGCAGCATACCGGCCACGAACGCGCCCAGGCCCATGGACAGATGCAGGGTTTCCATCAGCTCGGCGGCGCCCAAAACCAGCAGCAGGGCGGTGGCGGTCATCAGTTCCCGGTTGTGCAGCTTGGCCAACCAGCCCAGCCAGGGGTTGAGCAGATAGCGCCCGGCCAGCCACATCAGGGCCAGCACCAAAACGCCCACCAACAGATTGGGCTGTCCGGCGCCGGCGTCACCGCCGGCCAGCACCGGCAGCAGCAACAGCAGCGGAATCACCGCCAGGTCCTGGAACAGCAGAATCGAGAAGGCATTGCGGCCCTGGGGCGTACCCAGCTGGTTGGTTTCCACCAGCATCTGCACCGCGAAGGCGGTGGACGACAGCGCCAGGGTGGCGCCGATGGCGAGGGCGGCGGGCCCGGGCTGGCCCAGGGCGAAAAAGAAACCGGTGAGCAGGGCGGCGCTGAACAACATCTGGCTGGCACCCAGGCCGAGCAATCGCCGTCGCTGCGCCCAGAGCTGCTCCGGGGCCAGTTCCAGACCGACCAGGAACAGCATCAGCACCACGCCCAGTTCGGCGAAATGCAGCACCGCCTCGGCGCCGGGAATCAACCCCAGGCCCAGCGGCCCGATGGCGATGCCGGCGGCCAGATAACCGAGAATGCTGCCCAGACCCAGGCGCTGAAACAGCGGCAGCAGCAGTACCGCCGCCGCCAGCAACACCAGCGCCTGGTTGAAATAACCGCCCATTATCGATCCCCCTCCGCGGGGCGGCGTCTGCCGCCCGCGGCTGTTAGTCCCAGTTCAGCGGCATCGGCGAGGAGCCCGGACTCTCCGGTTGGCCGGCGGGCTGCTCCACGTCGGCGGCGTCCCGGCCGGCATGAGGGGCACGCACCCGGTCACCGGGGCGCGGTTCGCCGTCACCCTGGGTGATGCGCGCCACCGCGTAGTCCGGTCGCACTTCGGTGACCCGCAGGCTCGCCAGGGCGTCGCTTTCCATGCGGATGGTGAGCCCGGTTTGCGGGTCTTCCAGGGACTCCACCGGCCGGTACACATTGAGAATGGTGTCCGCTTCCAGGCGGCCCTGGCCGTGGCTCAGGTAGACCCGGTCGCCGTCGGTCTTGAGCACCTGCACCGGGTACAGGGTGTCGGAGGTCGCCGCCGCCAGGGCCCGGGCGATGCGCGGGTACACCAGGTCGGCAAGCCGTTCCGGGTGGTTGCGGTGGTCCCGCTTTTGCTGCCGGGCCAGTTGCCGGACGCTGGCTTCGGACTGCCGCCAGTCATACAGGCCCGCCTCCAGCACTTCACCGCCAGCGGCATCAATCAACCGGTAGCGCAGACGCACATAGGGCTCATACCCCTGAAAGCGCGCGCCGTAAAAGGTCCGTTCATCGTCGCCGATGTCGAACGCTTCGATGTGACCCACCAGCAGCAGGTCGGCGCCCTTGGTCTTGCCCAGGCGCAACAGTTCCCGGGGCTCGCCGGCGCCGTCGCGCAGCAGGGCCTGCTCGGCCTCGCGCAAGTCCAGGTTGGCGCGGTCGAGCACGCGGAAGCGGCCGGACTGGGCGAAGGCATCGATGAGGTTGGCGTGCAGCTGGCGGCGTACTTCCGCCGCCGGCAGGGTGGTTTCACCCAGGGTGTATTCGCTGTCATCGCTGGTGAACGGGGCCACCACGATGGCCGGCAGATGGGAGCGGTCCGGGCCCGGCGGCCGCTGAAGCAACAGCACCGCTTCCACGTCGGCCCGCCACAGGGCGTTGTCTTCCTGGGTGACGGCGATGACCCGGTAACTGTCCAGGCTGCCCAGGGTCGGCAGGCGCGGTTCCGCCACCGAGGTACGGCTACCGGTCCAGGTGGTGACGTCACCCTGGCGCTGGATCACCCACTCGCTGACCTGGCGCCGGAAATCCGGGTTCACCGACAGCGTCACGCCGCCGGCCTGACGCACCGCCGCCACCAGGGCGTTGGTCACCGCCTGTTCCGGGTTGTCGCCGTAGCCACGGGCGGTGACCTCGCGGGTCTCGGCCGCCAGGGCGGTACCGGCGGTCAGCGCCGTCATCAGAATGGCCAAACAAAAACGCTTGAACATGGTTCCTCTCCCTGGTGCCAGGGTGTTCAGAAGCCGAACAGGCTGCGTTTGCGGGTCTTGCGGATTTCCTTCTCGCCGGACCACTCAATAATGCCGCTTTGGATGTTCAGCAATTTCAGGGTGAACTTGTAGTACACGTCCTTGGTGCTGTCGTCGCGCTTCACGATCGAGGACAGGTTACCGTAGAGCATGAATTCCGCGCCGATCTGGCGGCCCATCTGGGCGGCACTGGCCTGGTCCACCATGCCTGAGTCCTGCTGGTACTCGAGTTGTTCGCGGACCCGGTCCACCACGGACATGTCCACGAAGCGGAACTTGCCGGAGTTGATCAGCTTGGACTGAATGGTGTCGGTGACGGACTCAGTATCGATGTGCTCGCTGGTCTTGTTCTTGATGCGATCGACAAACAGGACCGGGCGACGGTTACGGGTCATTTCCACGATCGGCGGGAACACCATCATGTCGTCCACCATCTTGGTGGCGATCATCTGCAGATCGGTGGAGCCGAAATCGGCGGTCACCGTTTCGCGGGCCTGGGCGTCGCCGTAATCCACCCGGGAGGCACAGCCGGAAAGCACCAGCGCCATACCCAGCGCGAGCAATGAAAATACACGAACCATGTTTTTCTCCTTAAGGAACCTGAAAGGCGTCCGGGGCGTTATTCGCGCACCCAGATTTCATAACGGACGGCACTGGGGTTGGGGGCCACCGCCTGGACATTGTTCTGGCTGCGACCGGCCATCACCAATTGCCGCCAGGGCTGGGATTCCGGAGCCACTTCGAACCCGTCCCGATCAAACCATTTGATCTTGTATTGGAAATCCAGTTCAAATTTCCAGCCGTTTTCCAGGGTCGCCTGCACATACAGCAGGTCGCCGACTTGTTTGTCCTGGAGGGCTTCCACCGACAGGCGGTTGGCCAGGGTGCTGTTGTTGGAGTACAGGCGCGGCTCGCCGTCGTCGCCGGGGCGGGCCACATTACTGGCGGAACAGCCCGCCAGGACCAGTGCCAACAACACGGCGGCCAGAGCGGTAAAAGGAGCTTTCATAACGGGCCCTCCTGAACGGGTAAAACGCGGGTGATAAGACGGCCGGGAGTGGCCACCACGTGAATCACGGTCACGCCCTGTTCCACCACGGGAACCGCCAAACTAGCACCGCCACCGGGTGTGCTCAACTCAAGACGATGCTCGCCGGGCGGCAGCATCAGGCGGGTGGCCTGGGCGTAGGCAGGCAGGCTCAGCCAGCTGCGCAGGTCGGCCTGTTCGCTGACCACATTGAAAATCTGCGTGAGGATGGCGCCCACCGGACCGAAATCGTCGTTGGCTTTCTTCTGAAGATTGTACTTGGTGGTGGCACGCAGCGTCTGCCGCACCAGCAGGCCGGGCAATTGTTCGCGCAGATGGCGCGCCGCCAAGCCGCCCACGTCGGTGAGCACTTCGGTGCGTGCCCGGGTGTCGCCGCCATTGACGGAAACGGTGAGCGGGGCCGGGCGCGGCTTGTCGGCGGCGCTGTAAGTCGGGAAGGCGACCGCGAAAAGGCCGTGGGGGGTGGGGATCGGCAAGCTCAGCTCGCGCCGGGCGGGCACCAGGCCCTGCTCGTAGACCACCGCCACCAGACCCTCGCCGCGCCGCACGCGGCCATCCTGGGCGCGGGACAGCCGCGCCACGTCTTGCTGCAGCATGGCCGAATCCGGATGGATCTCCAGGGCCTTTTTATAGTCCACCAGAGCGTCGTTGTACTCGCCGTGGGCTTCCCAGAAGAGCGCCGAGAGATAGAAGGTCCAGGCGTTCTGGAAACTCGCCTTGACCTCGCCGGCGGCGGCGTCGAGGCCGGCGAACTGGCTGTCGAAACGGTCTGGCTCCACGCCCTCTCGCCGGGCCGCCTGCTGGGCGTCGGCGATCTCGTCGTCGCGCCGGTCGGCCGCCACCCGTTGTTCATTGGCGGCGGCGCGCAGTTCCACGGCGGTGGCGGTGACGTCGTTCCGGCGCCAATAATTCAGGGCCTGGTAAGCGTGCGCGAAAATCCGCTCGTAGTCCGGCGCCACGTAGGGGCGGGCATTGTCGTTGACCAGCAGGGCGCCGGTATTGCTGACCAGGCTAGACGCCCGCAGCCGGGCGGCGGCATCCGCTTCGTCGTAATGACCAAAGGCGCGTCGGAAGGCGCTTTCGCTGTCCTCGATGCTGCCATCCAGTTGACGCACCCGGCCCAGCTCCTGCAGATAGAGCACGCCGTCACGGCTGTCCACGCCTTTTTTCAGCAGCGGCTCGGGCCCGACCGTGGCCATGTCGGCGGTCCAGGCGCGTGCCTGGGACGGGTAGGGCTGAAACAGGGAACGCGTGGCACAGCCGCTCAAAAACACCAACGCCAGCAACAGCGCGACGCCGTTCCTGACCAGCGGATATCCTGCCGGGCTTGTTCTCATAGACCGGGGCGCCATAAAAAAACCGGAGCGGGCAAGGTAGCCCGGCTCCGGCTTATTGTCGAGACGGCTCGGCGTCTCGGGCCCTGTTCACGCTAGAACAAGACCCGGGTGCGGATGGTGCCTTCGATGGTACGCAGTTTTTCCAGGGCCAGCTGGCTGTAGCCCTTGTTCACGTCGATCACCACGTAACCGATCTCCTCGTTGGTCTGCAGATACTGGCCGCAGATGTTGATGTCGTTCTCGGAGAAGACGGTGTTGATCTGGGTGAGGATGCCGGGAATATTCTGGTGGATATGCAGCAGGCGGTGCATATCCGGGTGCGACGGCAGCGCCACCTCGGGGAAGTTCACCGCGCTCAGGGTAGAACCGTTGTCGGAGTAGCGGATCAGCTTCTCGGACACTTCGGTGCCGATGTTTTCCTGGGCCTCGTGGGTGGAGCCGCCGATGTGCGGGGTCAGGATCACATTGTCGAATTCACGCAGCGGGCTGATGAACTCGTCGTCGTTGCCCTTGGGCTCTTCCGGGAAGACGTCGATGGCGGCGCCCAGCAGGTGTTTGTCGTGCAACGCGGCGGCCAGGGCCTCGATGTCCACCACCTTGCCTCGGGCGTAGTTGATCAGATAGCTCTTGGGCTTCATGGCGCGAATCTGTTCTTCGCGGATCATCCAGCGGGTGGCGGCGGTGTCGGGCACGTGCAGGCTGACCACGTCGGCCAGGCCGAGCAGGTCGTTGAGGCTGCCCACCTGTTCCGCGTTGCCCATCGGCAGTTTGGAGACCACGTCGTAGAAATACACCTTCATGCCCATGGATTCCGCCAGCACCGACACCTGGGCACCGATGTTGCCGTAGCCGACGATACCCAGCTTCTTGCCGCGGATCTCGTAGCTGTCCTTGGCGGATTTCAGCCAGCCGCCGCGGTGGGCCACGGCGTTCTTCTCGGGGATGCCACGCATCAGGTTGACGGTGTGAGCGATCACCAACTCGGCCACCGACCGGGTGTTGGAGTAGGGCGCGTTAAACACCGGAATGCCGCGCTTGAGGGCGGCTTTCAAATCCACCTGGTTGGTGCCGATACAGAAACAGCCCACGCCAATCAGCTTTTCAGCGGCCTGGAAGACCTCTTCGGTGAGCTGGGTGCGCGAGCGGATGCCGATAAAATGAGCGTCCTTGATGGCGTCCTTGAGGTCGTCGCCGGTGAGCGCCGTGGGCAGAAGCTCCACGTTGCTGTAGCCGTGCGCCTTCAGATTATCCACCGAGTTCTGGTGGACGCCCTCGAGCAGGAGAATGCGGATCTTGTCCTTCTCAAGAGAAGTGTTGGCCATGGGTGGTCTCTGTAGCGGGTTAAATGGGCGCGTATGGTATCATAGCCCGCCCCGGATGAGACCCATTCCGGGGCCCCTATGCACATGTTGAATGCTCAAGTTGACTTGAAGACCTTTGGAGTTGCCGATGACCTCCCTCGCCCACGCCGCCCTGGACCAGCTCAGCACGCTGCTTGGCAAGCGCTGCCTCACCGATCCGGACAGCGCCCAGCGCTACGGGGTGGACTGGACCAAGGTGTGGGCGCCGGCGCCGAGCGCCGTGGTGCTGCCGGAATCCGCCGAGGAAGTGCAGCAGATCGTGGAGATCGCCAATGAGCACGGCCTGCATCTGGTGCCCTCGGGCGGCCGCACCGGTCTGTCCGCCGGCGCGGTGGCCGCCAACGGCGAGCTGGTGGTGGCCTTCGACCGGATGAACCGGGTGCTCGACTTCAACGGGTACGACCGGTCGGTCACAGTGCAGCCCGGGGTCGTCACCCAACAACTGCAGGAGTTCGCCGAAAGCGAGGGCCTGTTCTACCCGGTGGATTTCGCTTCCGCCGGCTCCAGCCAGATCGGCGGCAACATCAACACCAACGCCGGCGGCATCAAGGTGATCCGCTACGGCATGACCCGGGACTGGATCACCGGCCTCAAGGTGGTCACCGGGCGCGGCGAGCTGCTGGACCTCAACAAGGGTCTGATCAAGAACGCCACCGGCTATGATTTCCGTCACCTGTTCATTGGCTCGGAGGGCACCCTGGGCTTCGTGGTGGAAGCCACCGTGAAACTGGCCCGCCAGCCCAAGGACCTGACCGCCCTCGTTTTGGGCGCACCCGGTTTCCGGGAAGTCATGAAGGTGCTGCATGCGTTCCAGAAAGACATCGATCTGACCGCCTTTGAGTTCTTTTCCGACAAAGCCATGGCCCATGTGCTCGAGCACGGCGTGGCCAAACCCTTCGACAGCGATTGTCCGTTCTACTGCTTGCTGGAATTTGAACAACTTTCCGAACAAACCGGCGAGCGGGCGATGGAAATTTTCGAACATTGCGTGGAGCAGGGCTGGGTGCTGGACGGGGTGATGAGCCAGTCGCTGGGCCAGCTGGAACAGCTTTGGCAGCTGCGCGAGCGTATTTCCGAATCGATCGCGCCGCATACGCCTTACAAGAACGATATTTCCGTCACTGTTTCCAAGGTGCCGGATTTCGTCGAGGACGTGGACAAGGTGGTCCAGGACGCCTATCCGGATTTCGAAATCGTCTGGTTCGGACATATCGGCGACGGCAACATGCACCTGAATATTCTCAAACCGGCGGACCTTGCCAAGGAAGATTTCTTCCGCCAATGCGGTGACGTGTCCAAGTGGGTGTTCGAGATCGTGCAGAAATATAACGGTTCGATTTCCGCCGAGCATGGCGTTGGCATGACCAAGAAACCTTATCTGTCGTATTCCCGCAGCGAAGAAGAAATCGCTTACATGAAAGCGGTGAAAGCGGTTTTTGATCCCAACAATGTGATGAACCCGGGAAAGCTGTTCGATGTTTGATACCCCCGTGCCGAAAGCCCGACCGGAATCCGCCTACGTACACCGCTGGATTGACGGTTCACCCATGGAGATGCCGCTGGGCAAATGCGTCTGCGTGGGTAGAAACTACGCCGAACACGCCCGCGAGTTGGGTAACGAAGTACCGGATGAACCTTTGCTGTTCATGAAACCGGCCACCGCGCTTTGCAGTCTGCACGAGCCTCTGTCACTGCCCGAAGGCCAGGGCCCGGTGCATCACGAAGTGGAAATGGTGGTGATGATCGGCGAACGGCTGAGCGGAGAGACCGACCTGGAGACCATCCGGTTCGCGATCGCCGCCTACGGCGTCGGTCTGGATTTGACCCTTCGCGAACTGCAGAACCAATTGAAGGAAAAGGGCCATCCCTGGGAGCGCGCGAAAGCGTTCGACGGTGGCGCGCCGGTATCCGGATTCATCGACGCCCGTGGCATTTCAGTGCGGCAAAATCTGGAGGTCTCTCTGGAGGTGAATGGCGAAAGCCGCCAGCACGGTCATACCGGGCAAATGCTGTTCCCGACATTTGAATTGATCGCACGAATCAATCAGGTTTTCACGCTGGAGCCCGGCGATCTGATCTTCACCGGCACACCGGCCGGTGTCGGACCCCTAACGTCCGGCGACAAGCTCACTGCCCGTCTGGGCAATATCCTGCAGGTGTTCACCCGCGTGGCCTGACGCCGGCCCGTATCAGTGAGGCGCCTGCTTTGTTCAGGCGCCGATGTCCTCGTCGGTGTTGTCCTTGTCGAACTTTTCCACCGGGCTGTTTTCATCGCATTCCGGCTCGTGCAGGAAGGTGCTGGTCACGTCGACCACGCCCAGATGCTGGATGGTACGGCGGCCGATCAGCACCGGATAAATCATATCGCTGCGGTCCTCCAGGCTGAATTGCTCCTCGTGCACCGTATCGCCGAAGCAGATTTCCATCAGCACCACCGGACGACGTTCCTCGCCGCCGGCGCCGCGAATGATTACGTCACGGTAAAGCGGGCGTTCGAACTTGCGGGACACGGTTTCGTCCTCGGCCTGGTCTTCCACGTTCACTTGGAAACGCACCCAGTCTTCGCCGTCTTTCTCAAAACGCTCGATATTGCGCGCATGCAGCGACGATGTCAGGGCGCCGGTGTCGAGTTTGCTTTTCACTTTCACGCCCCAGGGCTCCAGCGTGGCGTTTTCGATCCAACCGAACACATGCTGAATTTCCACATTGCCCGCATGGCTGGCCGTGAAGGTGAAAAGCAGACTCAAAGCTATAAGAATACGTCGCATGGTTATCCTCGTTAATCGTATCGGTTGTCGGTTTCTGGGACCGGGGCGGGTCACGGACGTTCCCGTAATCCCAACACGCGGCGTCGCATATCCCGCGAGGCCACCCGGTCCGCATTCACCGGTTCGCCCACGCTGAGCTTCACGCGGGACCAGAAACGCTTCGGCAGCCGGGTCAACGCCGGGCCATCCTTGTGACTGAAGAAGCTACCCCATAGACCGGAGAGTGCCATGGGAATCACCGGAACACGGTTTTCATTTACAATTTTTTCCATCCCGGTTTTGAATTCCGCCAGCTCGCCGTCCAGGGTCAGCTTCCCTTCCGGGAAGATACACACCACCTGACCGTCCGCCAGTTCTTCGTTAATGCGCTCGAACGCCTGCTGATAAATCTCCGGGTTTCGTTCCTTGGAATCGATCGGAATCGCCTTGCCGGTGCGGAAGATGTAGTTCATCAACGGCAGGTCGTAAATCGGCTTGGCCATCACGAAACGCACCGGCCGGCGCACGGCGCCGCCGAGCAACAGGGCATCCACATAACTGACGTGGTTGCACACCAGAAGACAGGGGCCCTCGTCCGGAATGTGTTCCATGCCCTGTTCCTTGATCCGGTAAAGCACGTTGGTGAGCATCCACACCAGCAGACGGATCAGGAACTCCGGTACCCGGGTGTAAATGTAGGCCGCCACCAGCACATTGGCGAGTGCCAGCACCAGGAAGAACTCCGGCACGGTGAGATCCAGCATCCCCACCAGCACGATCCCGGCCACCGCGGACCCCACCATGAACAGGGAATTGAGGATATTGTTGGCGGCGATGATCCGTGCCAGATGACCGGGATTGGAGCGCTGCTGAATCAGCGCGAACAAAGGTACGATGTAGAAGCCGCCGAACACACCCACACCCAGCAGATCAACCATTACCCGCCAGCCGGCGGGCTGTTGCAGGAAGGCGGCGATATCCACCGAAACATCCTTGGGCAGCCCGGCGTAGGAAAAGAACAGATCAATGCCGAAGACACTCAACCCGATCGACCCCAACGGCACCAGGCCCAATTCCACCCGGTGGCCGGACATCTTCTCGCACAGGTAGGAGCCAAGCCCGATGCCCACGGAAAAGGTCCCCAACAGCAGGGCATAGAGACCATCGGTGCCGAGCAGATAGTCGTCCACGTAAACCTTGAGCTGGGTGGTGTAGGCGGCGCCGAGAAACCAGAACCAGCAAATGCCCAGCACGCACATCCAAACCGATTTCACTTCCCGGGCGTAGCCGACAATCCGCCAGGTTTCACGCCACAGGTTCCAGTTGATCTTCATATCGGGGTCGGCGCCGGGCGCTTTGGGAATGCCCCGGGCGGCGAGATACCCCAGGATCGCCAGACCCACCACCACCGACGCAATGATGCGCGGGTCGGCGGCGTCCATCTTCAACAACACGCCGGAGACGGAACCGAGCAGAATCGCCAGAAAGGTGCCCATTTCCACCAGCGCATTGCCGGACACCAACTCCCGGGACGGCAAATGCTGGGGAATGATCGAATACTTGATGGGGCCGAAGAAGGTGGACTGCAGGCCCATGCAGAACAGCACCGCGAGCAGGAAATAGACGGCATTGAAGAAAAAACCCACCGCCGCGAACGTCATCAGGAAGACTTCCACCAGCTTGATGCGCCGCACCAGTGTGGCCCGGTCGTATTTATCCGCCAATTGTCCGGCCAGCGCCGAGAACAGGAAGAACGGCAGGATAAACAGCGCCAGGGCCACGTTGTTGAGGGTGTTCACCTCGGTGCCGGCGACCACCCCAGAGGCAATCAGCAAAATCAACGCCTGGCGGAACACGTTGTCGTTGAAGGCACCGAGAAACTGGGTAAAGAAAAAAGGCCCGAAGCGGCGTTTCACCAGCAGTGAAAAAACACTGGTCCTCATGGCGTCTCTCCGTGTCGAGGGGCACCGCCCCGGTTGATGGGCGCGCCCGGCCGGAGGCCGATAGCGCGGGCCGGATTGCCGGCGACGATGGTCCAGGCGGGCACATCGCGGGTGACCACCGCCCCCATGCCGACCACCGCGTGATCGCCGATGGTGACGCCATCGACCACGCCCACCCGGGCGCCCAGCCAGACATCCCGGCCTATGCGGATGCCCCGGGACCGCACCGGTTGTTCACGCACCAACGCGGCCGCGTCCATACCGTGGTCGAAGGCGTATAAGGTACAGTAGGCGGCGATACGGGTATGGTCACCGATCTCAATCCCGGCGGCGCCCCCTTCCAGGGTCACATGATGGTTGAGACTGACCGACGCCCCCAGGCGCAGCGGGCCATGCAACACGCAGTCCGCGGCGATGTGGCTGCCGTCGCCGACGTGGATATCGCGGCCCGGTTCCGCGAACAGGCGGGCCTGGGGCGCCACAAAACAGTGCACGCCGAAGTGCACGGTTTCCAAACTGGACCAACGCCGCTGCAGTTCCGCCTGCCAGGGCGCGGCCCAGTCGCGGTGACGGGGCTTGAGGCGCGGGTACAGCCAGGGCATGTAAGCGAGCCGCAACTTGTGCTGCTCGCGGTAGAAATCGCTCATTACGGGCTCATCAAACCGGGGTTCCGGCGCCGACCCGCTACCCACTTCTAGCGGCGCGCTCCAGCGGGCATGCTACACCAATTCATCGAAAGGGAAGGAAAGCTATGAAACGGGTTCTCTTGGCCGGCGCGGCACTGCTCACTCTGACCGCCTGCCAGAACATGGATGCCGTGGCGCCATGGATCGAGCAGGGCAATCAGGCCGCCAAGGCCGCCGGCTACGACACTGACAGCCGCCTGGCCGGTGCGGTTAAACAGGCACTGACGATCAGCTCGGAACGGGCCACCCGCAAGCTGTCCGGCAGCGGCGCCTTCGATCTGCCGCTGCCCGCCCCGGTGCAGTCATTGGCCGGCAATCTCGAGCGTATCGGCCTGGGGCGTTACGTGGACCAGGTCCGCGACGCCATGAATCGCGGCGCCGAGAACGCCGCCGCGGAAGCGGCTCCGGTATTCAAGAACGCGATCCAGGAAATGACGGTGACCGACGCGCTGGGCATCGTGCGGGGCGGCGATACCGCCGCCACCGACTACTTCCGTGCCCGCACTGAGTCCAGCCTGGCCGGGCGCTACCGGCCGATTATCGAGAACAGCCTTCGGGAAACCGGCTTTTACGACCAGTACCAGACGTTGCTGAACGCCTATAACCGTCTGCCGATGGCAAACAAGCCGGATCTGAACCTGGAAAACTACGTGATCGACACCAGCCTGGACCGGCTGTACGCCGAGATTGGCGCCCAGGAAGCCCTGATCCGTCAGGATCCGGTCAGCCGGGGCAGCGCCCTGATCGGCGCGGTGTTCGGCGGCCAGGACTAAGGCGCCGCCGGGGCGCTAGGCCGCCGCCGGCACCACCTGCTTGGCGAAATGGGCCAGAACGGCGCCGGCCTGGGGACATTCCCGCACACTGGGCAGCAGGTCGTCGGCCTGCTGATCGCTAAGCTCGTGGCCGCGCATCGCCTGCAGGTAAGCCCGCGTCACGTCGGCGCTGAACTCCGGGTGGAACTGGCACCCCCAGGCGTGATGACCATAGCGGAACGCCTGGCAGCTGCCGTGACCGTTGCCGGCCAGGACTTCTACCTCGGCCGGCGCGGTGAGCACCGACTGGCGGTGCATCATTTGTGCCCAGGGCTGCTCGCAAAACGCGGCCAGCAACGGGTCGCTGCGCGCGGCGACGGTGGTGCGCAACGCCACGGTTCCCGCTTCCATACCCAGGGGGTGGTCGCCCACTTCACCACCCAGGGTGTGCGCAAGAAGCTGATGCCCGAAACAAATGCCCAGCAGGGGCGGCGCCTCGGCCAGTTGCAGGGTCCCTTCCAGCCAGTGCATCAGACGCCGCATCCAGCCGGCCTCGTCCGTGACCATGGCATGGGAACCGCTGATCACCACCCCACTGAAACCGCCCGCCCCGGGCAGGGGCTGACTGTCGCGGGCATCCACCACGACCACCGGCGCCCGCTCGCCCAGACCCTGCCGGATCCAGTCGGGAAAATCGCCGTAATGCCGCCGCAGGGCGGGGTAGGTGCTGCCGGTTTGCAGAATCAATAGTGGTTTCATGGGGCCTCCGTCCCGCTGCTGCCTCTATGACAGAGCAAGGGCCGTACCAGCTTCGAAGGCCGTTTGTAAAAGTCGGTTCAGGCTGTGACCGGCGTCAAGCCAGTTCCTGGTGCCGGGGACAACCGACCAGGTGATCGTTGACCAGGCCGGCGGCCTGCATGAAAGCGTACATGATGGTGGGGCCGACAAAGCGGAAACCGCGCTTTTTAAGCGCCTTGCTCAACGCTTCCGCTTCGGGGGTCACCGCTGGCACCTCGGAAAGTGAGCGGAAGCGGTTGATGCGTGGCTCGCCGCCGACGAAGTCCCAGACAAAGGCGTCCAGGCTGGTGCCGGCGTCACGCAGATCGAGATAGGCGCGGGCGTTACCCACGGCCGCGGCCATTTTCAGGCGGTTGCGGATCAGACCGCTGTCCTGGAGCAGGGCGGCGATTTTGTCGTCGTCATAACGGGCTATTTTCCGCGGATCGAAGCCGTCCATCGCCTGGCGGTAGTTTTCACGCTTACGCAACACGGTGATCCAGCTGAGCCCCGCCTGGGCGCCTTCGAGAATCAGGAATTCGAACAGACGGCGGTCGTCGTGCTCGGGCACACCCCACTCTTGGTCGTGGTAAGCCACGTAAAGCGGATCCGTGCCGCACCAGGGACAGCGATCCATGGTCAAACCCCCGTGTTTCCAGGCGTATCGGTGGGTAGCACGGTATCACCGGCCCCTGGGGGACGCTATACTTGCCCCTTTATTTTCACAGAGCTTGGAAGAACGGGAACCACCATGGCGGATCAACCGCAAGCGGATACAAGCACCTTCCAGGGCCTGATTCTGGCCCTGCAACAGTACTGGGCGGAGCAAGGCTGCGTGATCGTTCAGCCCCTGGACATGGAAGTGGGGGCCGGCACCTTCCACCCCAGCACCTTCCTGCGCGCGATCGGCCCGGAAAACTGGAACAGCGCTTACGTGCAGCCGTCCCGGCGCCCCACCGATGGACGCTACGGCGAGAACCCCAACCGGCTGCAGCATTACTACCAGTTCCAGGTGGTGCTGAAGCCGTCGCCGGACAATATCCAGGAGCTGTATCTGGATTCCCTGCGCCGCCTTGGTTTTGATCCGCTGACCCATGACATTCGTTTCGTGGAAGACAACTGGGAATCGCCCACCCTGGGCGCCTGGGGCCTGGGCTGGGAAATCTGGCTGGATGGCATGGAGGTGACCCAGTTCACCTACTTCCAGCAGGTCGGTGGCATCGACTGCTATCCGGTCACCGGCGAGATCACCTATGGCCTGGAACGGCTGGCCATGTACCTGCAGAACGTGGATTCGGTGTACGACCTGGTGTGGTCCGACGGCCCCTTCGGCAAGGTCACCTACGGCGATGTCTTCCTGCAAAACGAGGTGGAAATGTCCACCTTCAACTTCGAACACGCCAACATGGACGCCCTGTTCAACCAGTTCGATCTGTTCGAGGCGGAATCCGGCAAGCTGATCGACGCCGGCCTGCCGCTGCCCGCCTACGAGTACGTGCTCAAGGCCTCCCACACCTTCAACCTGCTGGACGCGCGCAAGGCGATCTCGGTCACCGAACGGCAGCGTTTCATTCTGCGCGTGCGCACGCTGGCCCGGGCCGTGGCCCAGGCCTATTTCGACGCCCGCCGCGCACTCGGCTTCCCGATGGCCGACGACGACATCCGTGAGGAAGTGGAGACGCAGCTCCGGCAACAGGACGATAAAGCCGCCAAGAAACAGAAAGGGGGCAAGTAACCATGGCGAACGATATGGCCAAGCGGGATTTGTTGATTGAACTGGGTACCGAAGAGCTACCCCCCAAGGCTCTGCCGGATCTGAGCGCCGCCCTCACCGAGGAGCTGGTGCGCCAGCTGGACGACGCCGGCCTGGCGCACGGGGCGGTGGAACGCTTCGCCGCGCCGCGCCGTCTGGCGGTGCTGGTGCGCGACCTGGCCGACAAGCAGGCGGACCGCCAGGTAGAGCGTCTGGGCCCGGCCGTGCAAGCCGCCTACGACGCCGACGGCAACGCCACCAAGGCCGCCGAGGGCTTTGCCGCCTCCGTGGGTCTGAGCGTGGACCAGCTGGACCGCCGTGACACCGACAAGGGCGAGCGGCTGTTCGCGCAACTCACCGAAGCCGGACGGCCCACCGTGGCGCTGGTGCCGGACTTTCTTGCCCAGGCGGTGCAAAAACTGCCGATTCCCAAGCGCATGCGTTGGGGACGCCGCAAGGTGCAGTTCGTGCGCCCGGTGCACTGGCTGGTGGCGCTGTACGGCAGCGACGTAATTGATTTCGAACTGCTCGATCAGCGCGCCGGCCGTACCTCCCGGGGTCACCGTTTCCACGCGCCGGAAGCGATTGAGTTGAGCGGCGCCGGCGAGTACGCCACCCGCCTGGAACAGGACGGCAAAGTGATCGCCGACTTCCCGCGCCGGCGGGAAATGATTCGCCAGCAAGCCGAGCAGGCCGGTCGCGATGCCGGCGGCCGGGCCCATCTCGACGAGGACCTGCTCGATGAGGTCACCGCCCTGGTGGAATGGCCGGTGGCGCTGGCCGGGCGTTTCGACGACGACTTCCTGCGGGTACCCCAGGAGGCCCTGATCACCGCCATGGAAGAGCACCAGAAGTACTTTCCGGTGCTCGACGCCAACGGCAAGCTGACCCCGCATTTCATTACCATCAGCAATATCGAATCCCGAGATCCGCGCAAGGTGATCGCCGGCAACGAAAAGGTGATCCGTCCGCGTCTCGCCGACGCTGCCTTCTTCTACGACAACGATTGCCGCAAGCCCCTGGAGCAGCATGCCCAGGGCCTGGCCCAGGTGGTGTTCCAGCAGAAGCTGGGCACACTGGCGGACAAGTGTGACCGTATCGGCTGGCTGGCCGGCGAGATCGCTGACCGCATCGGCGGGGACGCCAACCTGGCGCGCCGTGCCGGGGCGCTCAGCAAGGCGGACCTGAACAGCGAAATGGTCTACGAGTTCGACACCATGCAGGGCGTCATGGGCTATTACCTGGCCCGCAACGAAGGCCTGCCCGAAGAGCTGGCCCAGGCGCTGCACGAGCAGTATCTGCCGCGCTTCGCCGGTGACGGACTGCCCCGCACCAAGACCGGCCAGGCGGTGTCCCTGGCCGACAAGATCGACACCCTGGTGGGCATCTTCGGCATTGGCCAGAAGCCCTCCGGTACCAAGGACCCCTACGCGCTGCGTCGCGCGACTCTGGGTATCCTGCGCATCATCATTGAAAATCAGTTGCCGCTGGATCTGCGCGATCTGCTCGATCAGGCGGCGGTGGCCCTGGGGCAGCGGATCGACGCCGGTCAGGTGGACGACGCCTTCGATTTCATCAAAGGCCGTTACCGGGCCATGTATCAGGAACAGGGCTTCGCCACGCCGGTCATTCTGTCAGTGCTGGCCCTGGACGAAGCCTGCCGCCGGCCGCTGGACTTCGACCGCCGGGTGCGGGCGGTGGCGGCGTTCCAGAACCGCGACGAAGCCCAGGCGCTGGCCGCGGCCAACAAGCGCGTGTCCAATATTCTGGCCAAGCTCGATAAGGCGCCGCCGGAAGAAATCGACGGCGCCCTGCTGGAGGAAGACGCGGAACAGACGCTCACCGATATGGTGGTGGACGCCTACGCCCGCTCGGAACCGCTGCTGGAAGAGGGCGACTACGAAGCGGTGCTGGCCCTGCTCGCGGAACTGCGCGAGCCGGTGGACGCCTTTTTCGATCAGGTGATGGTGATGGCCGAGAACCCGGCGGTGCGCGACAACCGCCTGGCGCTGCTCACCTTCCTGCGTGACCTGTTCCTCAACGTGGCGGATATCAGTCTTCTGCAGGAATAGGAACGTTCAATCTACGGGGCCCCTTGAGAAGTTCTCACCTCGGCGCCACTGCATAGGGTAATTCCGCTTAACTCGAAGGAGTTCCCCATGCGCATTGACCTCTCAGGCAAGAAAGCGATCGTTTCAGGCTCCACCGCCGGTATCGGGTACGGCATCGCCCGGGGCCTGGCCCTGGCCGGCGCGGAGGTGGTGATCACCGGCCGCACCCAAGCGCGGGTGGATTCGGCCATCCAGGCTTTGAATCAGGAAACCGGTGGTGGCGGCATCACCGGCGTGGCCGCCGATCTGGCTCGGGCCGACGGTTGCCAGGCACTGATCGATGCCCACCCGAACGCGGACATCCTGGTCAATAACGTGGGTATCTTCGAGCCCAAGGGCTTCTTCGATATCGACGATGATGACTGGGACCGGTTTTTTCAGACCAACGTGATGAGCGCGGTGCGCTTGTCCCGGCACTATGCGCGAGGCATGCGTGACCGGGGCTGGGGTCGCATTCAATTTCTGTCCAGCGAGTCGGCGCTGAACATCCCCACCGAGATGGTCCACTACGGCATGACCAAAACCGCGGTGCAATCCATTTCCCGCGGGCTGGCCAAGGTGCTGGCGGGAACCGGGGTCACGGTGAATGCCATTTTGCCAGGGCCGACCCGCTCCGAGGGCGTGGGCAAGATGCTCAAAAGCATGGCCGAAAAGCGCGGGCTCTCCGAGCAGGAGATGGAAAAGCAGTTTATTCAGGAAGCGCGCCCCAGCTCGATCATCCAACGGGTGGCCGAGGTGGAAGAAGTGGCCAATATGTCGGTGTACGCGGCGTCTCCCCAGGCTTCCGCCACCACCGGCGCGGCGTTGCGCGTGGAAGGCGGCATCGTCGACACCATGGCCTGACAGCGCGGCCGGGCTGTTATACTCCTGCCCATGAACGCATCCAAACTGGTTATTCTCGACCGCGACGGGGTGATTAACGAAGACTCCGACGCCTACATCAAAACTCCCGAGGAATGGCGCCCGCTGCCCGGCAGCGCGGCAGCCATTGCCCGTCTTAATCAGGCCGGTTATCGGGTGGTGGTGGCCACCAACCAGTCCGGTCTGGCGCGCGGCTATTTCGACCGGGCCGGCCTGGACGCCATCCATCGAACCATGGCGGCGCACCTTGAGAGCGCGGGCGGCCGGCTCGCCGGCGTGTATTTCTGTCCCCATGGTCCGGACGACGGCTGTTCCTGCCGCAAGCCGGCCCCCGGGCTTATCGATCAAATTGTTGCCGAGTATGGCGATGTCACCGGCGTGCCCATGGTTGGTGATAGTCTGAGGGACCTGGAGGCCGGCGTCGCGCGCGGTTGCCGTCCGGTGCTGGTGCTCACCGGCAAAGGCCGGCGGACGCTCGACAAAGGCTTGCCGGATACCCTGGGCCCGGTGGACATTCATGACTCCCTGGCCGGGTTCGTCGATCAGTTTCTCAAGGACGTTTCATGAAACAACCCGCCGGTGGCCCGCCCAGTTGGGGCATCCGCATTCGTAGTGTGCTGTTTTTCGTTATCTATAACGCGGTGGGCATTGTCCACGGTCTCAATTGCCTTTTAATCGGTTGGTTTCTGCCGCCCGGGCAACGTTACCGTTTTGTGAATATATGGACGTGTTTCGCCATGTGGCTGTTGGGACGTCTTAACGGTGTGCGTATTCGCGTGGAAGGCCGGGAAAATTTACCCGACGGCCCGATGGTGATCATCGCCAACCATCAAAGCAGCTGGGAAACCTTTTATCTGCAATTATTAGTTTCACCTCAGGCCACGGTGCTGAAACGGGAGTTACTGTGGTTACCGTTTTTCGGCTGGGGACTGGCGTTGCTGAATCCAATCCGCATTGATCGCGGCAAGGGCAGGGCGGCGTTGAAAGCGGTGCTTGAGCAGGGCGCCGAGCGTCTCAACGACGGTATTCCAGTGGTGATTTATCCGGAAGGCTCCCGCCAGGAGCCGGGAACACTGGGGCATTTTAATCACGGCGGCTCGTTGCTCGCCTGCCGGAACAAGGTCCCGGTGGTAGCGATCAGCCATAACAGTGGCGATTGCTGGCCGGCGCGGTCCTGGCTGCGTTTACCCGGTGACATTATTTTGCGTATCAGCCCGCCTATTAATACCGACGATAAAGACGCAAAAACCGTGACCCGGCTGGCGGAACAATGGATTTTTGAACATTATCCGGGTAAACCGACCAAAAACCCGAAAGCGTAATTGCGTTTTTTTCTAATAAAAACTACAGTTTCCGGCACTAGGCCGACCCTCTCTATTAAGGACCACCGAAATGACTATCAACCTTGACGACCTTTCTGTCGCGGAACTGGAAAAACTGATCAAGCAGGCTGAGAAAAAACTCGAGAAAAAACGCCTCGACGCGGTGAAAAGCGCGCAGGCGGAAATTTCCAAGATCGCCAAGGATCTCGGCGTTTCCGTCGATGATCTGCTTCAGGAAAAAGCCAGCCGGCAGAAAAAGGCGGCTCGTAAAACCACTGCCCGCAAGAAGAAAGCCGGTGTGCGCAAACCCGCCAAGGTGAAATACCGTAACCCGGCGGACAGCTCGCAGACCTGGACCGGCCGCGGCAAGCGCCCGGTGTGGCTGCGCGACGCACTGGAAAAAGGCGCCAAGCTGGACGATTTCGCCGTTTAAGCTCGCCCGCCTGATACCCAGGCAACCGGGCGTCCGCCCGGTTGCCCTCTCCATCAGATATCCAGATTGGACACCTGCAGGGCATTGGACTCGATGAACTGACGGCGCGGGTCCACGTCATCACCCATCAGGGTGGTGAAGATCTGATCCGCGGCAATGGCGTCCTCCACCGTGACCTGCAGCATGCGGCGTGATTCCGGGTCCATGGTGGTTTCCCAAAGCTGATCCGCGTTCATCTCACCGAGCCCCTTATAACGCTGTACGCTGGTGCCACGACGGGCCTGCTGCATCAGCCAGGCGAGCGCCTCGGCGAAGTGACGGATAGGCTTACGGGTCTCACCGCGCTCAATAGCCGCGTCGCTGGCCAGCAGCCCCTCGAGAGTTTCCCCGAGATGCTTGATACGGTCGTAATCCGGCGATTGCAGGAAGTCCAGTGACACCCGGTACTCCCGGGGCACGCCGTGGGCGATCACCTTCACATGGGGCAAATAGAGGCCTCGCTCGCTGTCCAGCTCCGGACTCACGGTAAAGGTCTGGCTGCCGTCGGTAAGCACATCCACGCGGGCGCTGAGATCCGCGCACCACTGCTTCATGAAGGCTTCGTCGGCGAGCTTGGTTTCGTCCACGGAGGGCATGTAAATCATCTGCTCAAGGACCAGGGCCGGGAACACCCGGGACTGGCGGTCGACAATGCGCATCACCTGGCGGTACTCGCCGATCAGGTTCCCCAGGGGCTCACCGCTCACCGGCGGGGCATCGTTGCCCGGGTAGAGCGCGGCTTTTTCCAATGCCAGGTTAGTCAGGTAATCCTCAAGGGCGGGATCATCCTTGATGTAGGTTTCCTGCTTGCCTTTCTTGACCTTGTAGAGCGGCGGCTGGGCGATATACACATGGCCGCGGGCAATCAGCTCCGGCATCTGACGGAAGAAGAAGGTCAGCAGCAGGGTGCGGATGTGCGACCCGTCCACATCCGCGTCCGTCATGACGATGATGCGGTGGTAGCGCAGCTTTTCCACGTCGTATTCGTCGCGGCCGATGCCACAACCCAACGCGGTAATCAAAGTGCCTACCTCTTGGGAAGAAAGCATCTTGTCAAAGCGGGCTTTCTCCACGTTGAGGATTTTGCCCTTCAACGGCAGGATCGCCTGGTACTTCCGGTCGCGGCCCTGTTTCGCGGAGCCGCCCGCGGAGTCACCCTCCACGATGTACAGCTCGGAAAGACCCGGGTCCTTCTCCTGGCAATCCGCCAGCTTGCCGGGCAGGCCGGCAATGTCCAGGGCACCCTTGCGGCGGGTCATGTCGCGGGCCTTGCGGGCCGCATCCCGGGCCCGGGCCGCATCGATGATTTTTTGTACGATCTGCTTGGATTCCAGCGGATGCTCCAGCAGATAGTCCTGGAATTTCTCCGACATGGTCTGCTCAACGGCGGTCTTCACCTCGGAGGAGACCAGCTTGTCCTTGGTCTGGCTGGAAAACTTGGGGTCCGGCACCTTGACCGAAATCACCGCCGTCAGCCCTTCCCGGGCATCATCGCCGGTGGGATTCGCTTTTTCCTTTTTGAGGAAGCCTTCCCGATCCATGTAGTTGTTCAGCGAGCGGGTCAGGGCGGCCCGGAAACCCGCCAGGTGCGCGCCGCCGTCGCGCTGAGGAATATTGTTGGTAAAGCAGAAGATGTTCTCCTGGTAGGAGTCATTCCACTGCATGGCCACTTCCACGGCAATGCCGTCTTCCCGCTCCAGCTGAAAATGGAAGACTTCGTTAAGCGCGGTCTTGGTCTGGTTCAGATAGGTGACGAAGGCGCTCAAACCGCCTTCATACTCAAAGATGTCCTCGTCGCCGCTGCGCTCGTCCTTGAGGTGGATGCGCACGCCCGAGTTCAGGAAGCTCAGTTCACGCAGCCGCTTCGCCAGAATATCGTAGTGAAATTCGATATTGGTGAACGTCTCGGCCGAAGGCCGGAAATGGATGGCGGTACCGGTGCTGTCCGTGGTGCCCACGGTATCCAGGGCTTTTTCCGGCACGCCATGCCGGTAGCTTTGTTCGTAGACGTTGCCGTGCCGGCGGATGGTCAGCTTCAGGGATTCGGACAGGGCATTCACCACGGATACGCCCACGCCGTGCAGGCCGCCGGACACCTTGTAAGAGTTGTCATCGAACTTACCGCCGGCGTGGAGCACCGTCATGATCACCTGCGCGGCGCTGACACCTTCTTCCGGATGCATGTCCACGGGAATGCCCCGGCCATTGTCCGATACGGAAATCGATTCGTCCGGGTGGATGACGACCCGTATTTCGGAACAGTACCCGGCCAAAGACTCGTCGATGGAATTATCCACCACCTCAAAAACCATGTGATGCAAACCGGTGCCGTCGTCCGTATCACCGATATACATGCCGGGACGTTTTCGAACGGCGTCCAGACCCTTCAGCACCTTAATGCTGGATGAATCGTAGTTTTGTTCCGCCATGTCTCTACCTTATGGATCGTCCGATATCCGCTGAACACGACCATGTTCCACGTGGAACATTCGGGCCGCAGCGCCCTTATGCTCATCAATAGCGGGGTCCAGGTGCTCCCTGTCCACCGCCGTTATTAATGTTTGGTGTGATCCCGCCGCGAGAAACCCCAGCAGCGTGGCCCGGTGCGTCTGATCCAACTCCGAGCCCAGATCATCCACCAGGAGGGTGCACACTTTGCCAGCCTCCTCAATCAGCGGAAGCTGAGCCAACACCAGACCATAGGCCATGATCTTGGCCTGGCCCCGGGACACCCGATCCCGGGCAAGGCTCCCGCCGGCCGTAATCTTCAGCTCGGCGCGGTGAAAGCCTGTATGGGTAAACCCGCGACGCAAATCTTCTTCGCGGGAGCGGGCGAGGGCATCCAAATAAGTCTCGCCATCACGACGCCCGGTTTGCAGAACCACGTCCCCTTTTATCTCCGGAGCGAGCAACGCCATCGCTTCCAGCCAGCGGGCCTTGAGCCGCCGCAAATACTCTTTGCGTAACCCTTCAATACTATCAGAACTGGCCGCCAGTTTCTGGTCCCAATAACCCAACTCCCGAGGGCTGACGCTACCGCTTCGGAGTAGGGCATTACGCTGTTTCAAGGCGGCACTGGCTTCCTTCCAAACGGACAGAAAGGAATGTTCCACGTGGAACATTCCCCAGTCCAGAAAGCGACGTCGCAGGGCGGCGGGGCCGAAAATCAACTCCACCGACTGAGGATGCAGAGCCAGAACAGGGAGCAGGGCGGCGACATCACTGAGGGCGCCGGGCGTCGCTCCATTCAGTTTCAGCGACTGAATACCACCGAGCGCCCGGCGAATACCAAGCCGGTGGTGATTCTCACCATTCTCAACACGGGCGAAGAGAGTAGCGGCTTCGGCGCCATCCCGAACCAGCCGGGACAGGCGCCCGCCACGAAAGGAACGACCACCGCTACCGATAAAATAAATCGCCTCGAGCAGGCTGGTTTTGCCGCTGCCGTTGGCCCCGACAATCAGGTTCAGCCCGGGGGCCGGGGCAAACTCCGCCTGCCGATAGTTACGGAAATCCGTGAGTCGCAGATCAGCTAACATGGAAGGACAAAGAGGAGGGGAAAGGCCGGCGCCCGCTGAGCGTGGACGCCGGTGTATAAGGTCAGCGCCCTAGAGGCGCATCGGCATAACCACATATATGGCTGCCTCGTGCTCCGGATCAGTGATCAGAGCACTGCTGTTACTGTCACCCAGCTCCAGGCGCGCCTGGGTGCCGTCCATGGTATTGAGGACATCAAGCAGGTAGCTCACGTTGAAGCCGATCTCCAGAGGGCCACCCTGGTAATCCACGGACACTTCTTCTTCGGCCTCTTCCTGCTCCGGGTTATTGGCAACGATGCGCAGGCTGCCTTCGGACAACTGAACGCGCACGCCCCGGTACTTTTCGTTGGAGAGAATCGCCACCCGGCTGAGCGCCTGCCGCAACGTCTCCCGATCAGCCATTACCACGCGGTTGCCGTCCTTCGGGATCACCCGCTCGTACTCCGGGAACTTGCCGTCCACCAGCTTGGAGGTGAAGGTAATCGATCCGGCTACAATGCGAATATGGTTACGACCCAGGGTCAGGCGGGCGTTCTCCGCCGCGTCGGACAGAATGCGCGCCAGCTCCATTACGCCCTTACGGGGCAGAATCACGCCTGCTTCCTCGCTCTGACCGTCCAGGGCCGCGTCACAGAGCGCCAGGCGGTGGCCATCGGTGGACACCGCTCGCAGCATGCCGGAGCGCAGCTCGAACAGCATGCCGTTGAGGTAGTAGCGCACGTCCTGCTGGGCCATGGAGAAGGCTGTGTGGTCGATCAACTGACGCAGGGTGTTGGGCGCGATCTCCAGCACCGAACCGTTATTATCCTCTTCCTGATTGGGAAACTCGGAAGCGGGCAGGGTGGCCAGGGAGAAACGGCTGCGGCCGGAGCGCACCAGCATCCGCTCGCCGTCCACCTCGAACCGGATATCGGCTTCCGCCGGCAGGCTCTTGGCGATGTCCACCAGCTTACGGGCCGGCACCGTGGTCTCGCCGGACTGATGCTCGCCTTCGAGTGGCAAGCGCGCCACCAGTTCCAATTCCAGATCGGTGCCGGTCAAGGAAAGTTGGCCGTCCCCCACTTCCATGAGCACATTGGACAAAACCGGCAGCGTTTGGCGTTTTTCGACCACCGCGGCAACTTGCTGTAGCGGTTTAAGCAGTTGTTCACGGTTGATGGAGAATTTCATGTCGCTTTCCCGTTTCAGTTGATCCGTCAGGACGTCAGGGTCCTCAGGAGGTTTTGATAATCTTCTTCTATTTCCGGATTGGATTCGCGCAGCTC